>Ga0256843_1002422_pt1 | contig 13613 bp, 12 predicted proteins | sample AlvinellametaG_FD_191572 | JGI IMG/M metagenome (GOLD analysis project Ga0256843, IMG submission 191572) | Pompeii worm associated microbial communities from hydrothermal vent at the East Pacific Rise, Pacific Ocean - Alvinella | ecosystem: Host-associated > Annelida > Integument > Unclassified ... | reverse complement strand
TCCCTATCATTCCTGCTCTTCCACCCATAAATACTCTAAATCCATATTCTCCATCACTTTTAGCTAAAGCAAATCCTAAATCTTGAGTAAATACATTTGAAGTATTTTTGATATTTCCACAAATAGCCATATTAAATTTTCTAGGTAAACTTCCTATATCTTTACCTAAAAATACATCTTCAAGTCTTTTTCTTAAAATTCTGTCATCTATAAAACTACTCACACTAATGCCAGCCATAGGGTCAGTTATAATTCCTCTAAAGTTATCCACTCCTGTTTGGTATGTAGTAATCCCTACACTATCAAGTTCTTTTAAAACTTTATATAAATTTTCCTCTTTTATATATCTAAATTCAATCTGAGCTCTTGTAGTAAGGTCAATATAATCATTTCCATATTCTATAGCTAATTCACCTATTTTTTTAGCTTGAGTAGGTGTGATTAGCCCATCTTGGATTCTTACTCTTATCATATAATCATCTGTGTTTTTTTTATAAAAACATCCAAAAGCTTTTAAGAAAAAGTCTCTATCCTCTTTTTCGATTTTACCTTCACTTAAATCTTGTAAGCTTTGAAGTGGAGTTTTTAATTCTTTTATTTTTTCAATTTTATTTATTTTTTTAGAATGAAGTTCGTATGCTTCTTTAATAGTCATTATTAAACCTTTATTTAGTTTTGTATAAAGGTATTGTAGTGTAAAATTGTAGAAATATTAGAATATAAATTGATTAAATTTTAGACAATAGTAGCATTTGGGTTGGGGAGAGCCGTTAAGCAAAAGCAAACTGCTTTGCTTTTGTAGGCTCGCACGGCGATACTAATGTGCAAAATTGCACAGCAGACACCAACCCCTTAATAAAAGATACCCATAAACTAAAAAAGGGGCGAACACCAAAAGGTGCCGCCCCTTCTTCCTCTAGAAAGGTTCATAAGATGGTAACCAGCCATCTTAATAATCCCATGAACAACTTCAAATAAATTATACCAAAAAATATATCAATATCACATTCAAAATCAAACTTAAAATTAGTGCAACTTTAAGTGGTCTATCTTTATCTATTTTGATATAAGGTTCTACTTTATCGGGATTACTAAGCTCAAATATCATTTCTGAATAGTTTTGATATCTTTTATCTTTATCTACTTCAATCGCTCTTAAAATCACACTATTTAACCATTCTGGAATATTTTTATTTAATTTTTTAGGCTCAAGAGGAGTAGAAAATTTTGGTGTTTGAAATGGTTCAATCTCTCCATAAGGGTATTTTCCAGTTAAAAGCTCATACAAAGTTACACCTATAGCAAAAATCTCTGTACTTTCATTTATAGGAGCATCTTCAAACCTTTCAGGTGCTAAATAGCTTGGAGTTCCAGCTCTTGAAGTGTTTGAGAAAATTTCTGTAATGCTTCCAAAATCTATAAGTTTATAAGTTTTTGTTTTAATTATATTTTGTGGTTTTATATCACCATGAACTAAATCATATTTTATTAAATATTGCCCTGCACGAAGTAACATTTTTGCTAACTTTACAGCTTCATCGATTGAGAGTTTTTTATTTTTTAAAACTTCACCATCTAAATATTCCATCACATAATAGCGATATGTTCTTTTTTTAGGTATTACAGCTTTTGGAAAAAAACCTGCTTTTAATCTAACTGCATTTATAGCCTCTTTTACATACAAATCAAGTAAAACTTCATCTTCTTTTGCCTCAGGTGGTGGAAACTTTAATACATATTTTTTATTTTTTTTAGTTGCTAACCAAGTTAGATTATTTTGAATAAGAGACTTCTCTAATTTAAATCCATCTATTATCATCCCTTTTTTAAACTCTTCTAAAATAGGGATATTTTCTTGTTTTAATTTAAATTTTTTATCAAAATCATTAATATCAATAACCACAGCTGTAGTATCATCAGGTAAATCATCGTTTACCTTTTTTGAAGCATTTCTTACAAGAAGTGAAGCACCAAGAGGGATATATTTTATAATCTCATCAATCCCACATACATCATACAAACCATCACTGCATAAAAGTATTTTATCTCCTATTATTAATTTATTTTCAAAATAATAAATATTTACATCTTCTCTCATCCCTATAGCTTCACTTAAAACATTATCCATTCCCTCTACATTATGATCAAAACTAAGTTGATAAAGTTGATCTCTAAGCAAATAAACTCTACTATCACCTACATTTGCTCCATATAACCTATTATCTTTAATTACTACCAAAGCAATAGTTGTTAACATATCTGTCTCATTTTCTTTAGCTTCTTGATAAAGAATAGCATTTATTGAAGTGATAAAATATTTAATAGATTTTTCAATACTCCATGACTTTGGTAAATTACTAAAAGAATAATTCATAAAATTTATTACTCTTTTTGCAGCAACTGCTCCATATTCGCTACTTCCTACACCATCACATACAATTCCTACAATAAAATCATCATATTTTTTTACTAAAAAAGCATCATCTCCAGTAAGTTCGTTTCCTTTTGCTAAAGAAAAAGAAGAAGTATTCATCAAATTCTTCCTCCTGCACTTACTCCCCAAGTAGTTCTCCATCTTGTTTTTACCATACTAAGTCCTATCATAGCAATAAGCACAACACCTGAAAATATTAAAAATCCTGCACTATAACTTCCAAAAACCTCTTTAGAAAATCCTAAAGTTTTAATAAGTGCAGTTCCTCCTAAACCACCAGCACATCCTACAACACCTGTCATTATTCCTATCTCTTTAGAAAATCTTTGTGGTACTAATTGAAACACAGCTCCATTTGCCATACCAAGACTTGCCATAATCACAAATAAAAGGATAATCGCTACAAAAAATGGCAATGTAAATAAAGCATTTACAATAGCTAAAATAGCTACAATCCCATAAAAAATATATAAAGCTTTTACACCACCCATTCTATCAGCCCAAGCTCCACCAACTGGTCTTAGCACTGCCCCAGCAAAAATAGTCAATGCACCAAAATATCCTGCTACTACTTTTATATTTTCTTCATTTAAAATATTTTTACCAAACTCAGCCATATCAGCACCATATACATTCATTAAATATATTTTCATATAACTCGCAAATCCTACAAATCCACCAAAGCTAACCGCATAAAATAAACTAAACCACCAAGTATCTTTATCTTTTAGTAGTTTTGTATAATCTTTTATAGTTCTTTTTTTAGTTTTTATCGGTGCATCTTTTGCCATAAATAGATATAAAACCCATATAAAAGTAGATAATACAGCACCCACTAAAAATACAGCTGGCCATCCCCAAATCTCAGCAATCTTAGGAGCAAAAATAAAATCAATCACAACACCTATATTTCCAGCCCCAGCAATCCCCATTACTACACCTTGAAGATTTGGTGGATACCATTGTCCAGCTTGTGGCAGAGCTACAGCAAAACTAGCCCCTGCAAATCCAAGAGAAAATGCTACAGCTAACAACTCACCATAAGTGATATTCACACCTCTAAAATATGCATACCATAAAGCACTCGCTACTACCATTTGAGCAATTAATGCCGTCTTTTTAGGTCCAAAATTATCTACCGCAAATCCTAAAATAATCCTTAAAATCGCTCCTCCAAGAATTGGAAGTGAAAGTAAAGTAGAGATTTGTCCTGGTGTTAAACCACCTATACTACTTGCAATCTCAGGTGCAAGCGGTCCAAGCATAGTCCAAACCATAAAACTAAAATCAAAATATAAAAAAGCAGCTAATAAAGTGGGTGTATGCCCTTTTGTTTTTATTGCTTTAAATTCTTTTATCATTTTATTCCTTTTTTGATTACTCAAAGGCAAAAGGAAATTATTTGAATGAAAGACTTTGAGATTTTAAAAAAAATTTAATGGCTAAAAAGCAAACCAAACCCAAAGGGCGCTTGCGTTTTTGCTTTTTAATAAAATTTTTTTGTTAAAAAATCTCAATTCGTCTTGAATGAAAATAATGTTTTTGCCTTTTTAACAATTTGAATCTCTTAAACGAATTTAAAAATAATCGAATGAAAGATTATGTAATTATAAAATTCGTTTAATTTATATTGAAATTATAAAGAAAAAAGGAGAAAAAATATTCAATAAGTTGTTTAATTTTTAGACAATTCAGCTTTTTGCTCTGTTTTATGAAGCCATACAAAAACTTCCACAACAGCTTGATACAATTCAGCAGGAATATCTTCGTTAAGTTCTACATTCATAAGCATATCAGTAAGTTCTGGATTTTGGAAAATAGCTACATCATATTCTTTTGCTTTTTGGATTATTTTTTTAGCTATTTCACCACTCCCTTTGGCTATCACTTTTGGAGCATTATCTTCATATGCTTTATATTTCATAGCTACTGCTTTAGGATTCATTAGTATAACTCCAAACTATCTTTACATAAAGGCATCCAAGTTTTTGAATCTTTTAATTTTATACATTTTTGAAGATATTTTTTATCAGCTGTAAGTGAAGCTAACATATAATAAGCCCTAGCTTTCGATTCATCATCTATATTTAATGTTACTAAATGTTTTAAAGCTTTGATTGCTTCAGCTTTTTTCTTTAATTTTTTTGCACTATCTATAAATACAAAATCAATATATGGAGACTCTACATATGTATTATATTTTTTTTGTAACTCTAAGATTTTCTTTGCATAAGTATAAGCTAAAAGTGTATCATCTATCCTTTTTGCATATAAAACCACTTTCATAAATATATCAATGTTTTTTATATTATCTTTTTTCATCATTTGTGATGCGATTTTTAAAAACTCTTTTGGTTCATTTAGATTATAATAAGCAAAAAACTGCTTATATCTTAATGCATAACAATTCGTTTTTTGAAGATTACAAATATCATCTATAATTAAAGCTAATTTTTTATAATTACTAGTAATTTCATAAATCTTTGCTTTATTTTTTAACCATTTTAAGACTACCTTATCATCTTCATCTAGTAAATATTTATTACAAATCCTTGAAGCTAAATCAAATTCTCTCACATCATAAGCACAGCTATATAAACTATCATCATACTTTTTAGATAAAGTTACATTAAATTCTTTATAATATTTTATAGCTTCTTCACACTTTTTAGCTTTTAGATCATTTATTACTAAATTTTTCGCACTATCTAAAACAATTGTTTTATTTATATCTTTTACAACTTTAGTAAATTTTAAAACATCTTTATATTTTTTTAATTTATATAAAAGATATATTTTTTTATCTATAGCTTTTTTAGCCAAAGGAGTATCAGGATATTTTGTAATAATTTCATCAAATCTTTCAAGCATTAAAGTAGTGTTTTTATCATCTATTTGAAATAAAATTTTATCTTTTAAAGATTTAATCTCTTCTATAAAATCTCCAAAAGGAAACTCTTTTAAATATAAATCTATATATTGTTTAGCTTCTTTGTAATCTTTGTTTTCATAACTCCATAAAGCTAAACGATATAATAAAGGTTCATATAAATTATCATCACTTTTTAATTTTTTAAATATCTCTTTACCTATTTTTAAAGCTAAATCATACACTTTATTATTCGCTAGTTTATTAGCTAGTTCATATGCACTATTTTTATCTTTTAACAAATACTTCTTATTAGCTTTAAACAATCTTTTATAATATTTTACAGCTTCTTTTATATTACCTTCATTCAAATATCTTTGAGCTATTCTACTAGCAGCAAGTGATGCTACAGCTATATCTTTTGTATTTGTAAATGCTTGCTTATATAATTCAAATGCCCTTTTTGAATCACCTGCACTATATAATTCATCAGCTAAATATACCATTCCCTCATATGCATATTTTGAATTTGCATATTCAGTAAAAAGCCTCTCATACATATATGTAGCTTCTTCCATCAATCCTTGATTTGCATAATTTTTAGCTAAAATAAGTAATACTTCAGGTAGATGTTCATTTGTAGCATATTTATTTATCCACATTTTTGCTATTTGTATAACCTCATCAGTCATACCCTCTTCATCTAAAAGTTTAAGCTTTAAATATAAAATATCTGGAATAAATATAGAATTTGGATAATTTTGTAAAAATTCATCTATCCTATCTGTTGATAAATTATTTTTATTAGCTAATTTTAAAATAGTAAAATATTCTACCACATCAGCTGTTTGTGTATCATAATCTACAGGATTTCCATTTGCATCTATCGCTTTTAAATAAAAATCTGTATCCACTTTCAATGGTAATTTAAGTCCTTTTATAGGTTTATTACTTAAAAATGGTAATTTATTTTTATATGAAATGATTACCCATTTTTTCGCTAATTGTAACTTTTTTAATCTCTTATCATATCCTTCATAAAGATCTTTTTTAAAAGATTTGATAATAGATCTATTTTTTACATCTATTTTTAAATAAAATTTATTCTTATCGAAAAAAGGGGTAAATTTAAAATCTAATGTATTTGTAGCAAAAACAGGAGTTGAAGGTAGTTTAAAAAATTTACAAATATAAGTGTTTTTATCTTTTTGTTTACATATAAAAGGTGTGTTATTATGCATAGTTAAAATAGAATAATCTTTTGCTGTATCCACTACTACTTCTAACCCAAACAAAAAAGAAAATAAAAAAGGTAAAATTATTTTTTTCACTTAATTTTCACCCTTTTAAATGGATATTGATCGTATTTTTCAAAAACAATTCCAAATACACCTTTTAAATTTTCATCTAAAATCACTTTTTTTTCTTTAGTATCTACTAAAACTTTATCTGATTTGATTTTATTAGCTATTTTAAATTGATTACTCACTAAAATCTCATCATTTTCTCCATCACATACATAAACTACACTTCCATCAAATGTATCAAGATCTTCTATCTCTTCTAATTCATCACTATCAATTCCATCTACTTTAAAGTTTGCTAATTTTAATAAATTTGCTAATTTTAAAATATTTTCTTTTCTTGGATGTAAATAGATATCTTTTCCTAAAATAAGTTCATTTTCTTTTTCAAGAGAATTTTTTATAGTTTCAATATCAAATTCATCAAAATTACTCTCACTATATAAATAACCATCATCCATTTCATCAAAAAACTCTTTTATTTTATCATCTACTAAATCATAAGTAAGTTCTTTTGCTAATAATGCTACTACAGCTTCTTCTGCTGATGGTTCATAAGATATTGATTCTTTATATTTTACAGGATGAAGTATAATATCTGCATCACTTTTTAATGGTAAAACTCCGATTGATAATTTCATATATTTCCTTTTTTATTTAATTATACAAAATATTCTTTTGTTATACAATGAATACTTCCATGTTGTTTGATTAAACTATTTGAATCTATCGGTATTATTTCTCTATTTGGAAATAGTTTTTTAAAAGTTTTAATCACTTCTTTATCATATTTACAATTATATACAGGAAGCAATACAGCATTATTTATAATTAAAAAATTTGCATAAGTTGCTGGAAGTCTTTCACCTTCAAAATATATCGCTTTTGGAAGTGGCAAAGCTACAAGATTAAAATCAGTTTTTTTAAGTTCCATCTCCATTTTATTTAATTCATCATAATGGATATCACTTTTATCATAACATTTCACATAAACAATAGTATCTTTATTTACAAACCTAGCTAATGTATCTATGTGAGAATCTGTATCATCTCCAGCTAAAAAACCATGATTTAACCAAATAATATCTTTTACTTTTAGTGTTTTTTTCAGAAACTTTGCAATCTCTTTTTTACTCATTGGATAATTTCTATTTTCTTCTAAAAGGCATTGAGTATTTGTAAGTAATACTTCCCCATTTGTATCAATACTTCCACCCTCAAGTACAAAATTATAACTTTTTACCTTAAAAATTTTTCTTGATATTTGATTATCAAAATTACTTGGAAACTTTAATCCCCATCCATTAAATACAAAATCAAGTAGTTTTACTTTATTATTTTTTCTTATACTAATAGCACCAAAATCTCTAGCCCAAGTATCATTGTTTTTTACTTTTTTAAATATAAAATTTTTATGTTTAAACCCTTTTAAAGTTTTTTTATCTTGATAACAAATAAGTACTTTTTGGTATTTTGCTATAGCATATGCTACTTCTTTAAATGTTTCTAAAGCTTCATCTAAACAACAATTCCAATCAGTATCTTTATGGGGTAATACTAACTGTACAAATTTTTGTTTTTCCCACTCTGGTATTAGATAATTATTCACTTATAAACTCCTTGAATTCTTTACTCCATCTATTAAAATCTATAAATTTAACTTTATCATTTTCTTTTATTTCCCAAATCGATTTATCTATTACAATAACCCCATCACTTTTTGATGTTACACTTATCATTCCACTTCCCCTTTTTGAAGAAAGTTTTACTCCATTACTTTCTAAATTCACAGGTATCACTTCATCTCTTCCAGCTTTTCTTTTTAGTAAATTAGTAGTGAATAACTCTATATAATCAATATAAAAATCTTTGCATCCTGATAATTTTCTAATAAGTGGTTTTACAAAAATATTGTAGTTAAATACTGCAGCAAGTGGATTTCCTGTAAGTAGGCAAGCCAAGTTTTGCCCTACTGCAAATCCAAAAGGTTTACCAGGTTTTATAGCTATCCAAGAAAATTTAATATCATATCCACTTTGCTTAAAAGCTTCAGTAGTAAAATCAGCATCCCCTTTACTAACTCCTCCTGTAGTGATAATTAAATCATAGCTTTTATCTATATTCTTTTTAATATTTTCAATATCATCTCCAACAATAGGCATAATTTTCATATCAGCTAACTCTTCAAGACTAAAATAGATACTACTTGAATTGAAATGTTCTACTTCATTGATAGTTTCATAATGATTTTTTATCTCATTTCCTGTAGGAATTATTAAAACTTTTGGTTTTTGATACACTTCAATATGAGTTATTCCAAGACTTGCAATTAAAGCTATTTTAGAATTATTTAAAACCTCCCCTTTATTTAATAAAATATCCCCTTGCTTAAACTCTTCTCCTTGTGGACGAATATTTGCATATTTATTTACATCATTTGGAATAGATATTATATCCCCATTAACTTCTACAAACTCTATAGGAACAACCGCTTCTATAGATTTATCAACCTTAGCCCCTGTCATAATTTTAATACATTCCCCCTCTTTTATTGAATGATTTTTATCACCTGCAAGAGTTTTTGATATGAATTTTACTTTTTTACCTATATCAGCCATTTTTATACCATATCCATCCATAGCTGAATTATCAAACCTTGGCATATCAAAAGTAGCCTTTATATCTTGGGCTAATACTCTTTTATTTGAATTTTCAATAGGGATAATTTCAATTTTTGTAGTAGGTTGTGTTTCATTTAAAATAGTTTTGTAAGCTTCATAAATAGATAGCATATTTTACCTTTTTTGATATAATTGTAGCAAAAAAAGGAATGTGATGAAAAAATTATTAAGCTTAGTAGCTATTGCTTCATTGTCTTTTGGATATGAAGGATGTGGAATAGATAAAAAAGAAGCTTTAAATGCACTTAGTCAATCTATTTATGTAAATGTAAATAACAAATTTCAAAAAAAAGAGAAACTAACTATAAACTTTTTTGAAAATTTTAATAAAAATATTGAAACAGAAACAACGCAAACATCAAACTTAACATTAAAAAATGTTAAATTTATAAATAAAAATGGAGAAGTTTGTGCTATTGTAGATAAAAAAGATGTAATTGAAAGTGCTAAAAATGAATTAAAACTATTGAAAAACTACAAACTTTCAGATTTACCACAAAACTTTAAAGAAAAACAAAAAACTATTTCAGAATTACTGAGTAAAATAACTTTTGTTAAAGCTGTATTAAAATTAGATGAAAATACATTATCAAAATTAACTAAGTTAGAAAAAAAACTTAAAGATGCAGCAAATGAAGGAGAGGTTATATTTAATACAAATATTCCAAATGCAACAATCAAAATATCTGGAATAAATAAAACATTTAAACCATCAACTCCTATTTTATTACCAGCTGGTGAATATTCTTATACTATTACTGCTCCAAATAAATGTCCTATTACTGGTCAGTTTATAGTAAAAGCAAAAGAAAGCTTTACTATAAATAAAGACTTAGGAGATTATCCTGTTATCACTTTTACATCTAATCAAAAAAATGTAATTGCAAAACTTGATGGTACTAAAACTAAACTAAATACTCCTAAAACATTAAAAAAATGTGAAGGAAAAGCTATATGGAGTATGACATTTGAAGACCAAGTAGAAAATGGTGAAATTGAATTAAAACCAGGGAAAAAAGAAACTATAAATCAGGATTTTATCCCTAAATTAGCAATGAAAAAGCTAAAAGAAAAAGTAGATTATTATACTAAATCAAAAGAAGTAACTATCAATTATGGTTATGCAATTACTTTAGATGATAACAAAGAAGAATGGGATGAAGAAAAAAGATTAGAAGTTAGACAATTTAATAACTATGGTATTTATAAATTAGGTTTTGGTATATTAGCTGGGACTAAAACTGAATGGACAGCAAAAGAGATGAATGAATTAGAAATAACTATCAGTGCAAGATTACAGTTACCAGAAATATTTGACACTACTTTACATATTTATAAAATGCCTATAATTCCTTATGTAGGAGTTGAAGGTGGTTGGGATTTTTATAGATTTATAGATAAATTTAGCAATTTTGATACAAATAACATCACTAGTGTTGCAAGAGGTACAATAGGTACTACATTTTTACTTCACAAACAGTTTGGATTTAATATAGAATATTCTCACGATGTTTTAGAAAAAAGAGATTATATCTTAACTGCTGGGATTGTAATGGATTTTTAATCCATTACTCTTCTATAATTTCTGCTTGATAAGTATAAATTAAAGGATGATATTTTAAACAATCCCCATTCATTCCTGCTTTCATACATAAATGACCAAAAAAAATCTCAAAAAGAGGTAATTCATCCCAAACAGAAGGTAAAAATGTAGCTTGCTTATCTGCTAAAGATAAAATAACTCCATCTCTTTTTGGAACAACCTTTCTTTTTAAATCTTTTTCATCTTCATATTCTAGCTTTTTAGGAATCGTAAGGATACTTACTTCTATATAGATCTTTTCGTATTCACTAGGAGTTAAAGGAGGAAATCTAGGGTCAGAAAAAGCTGCTTGTTTTGCATTGTATATCACATCATCTATTAGAGGCATTCTAGGAAGAATTGAACCTATACACCCTCTTAAATTTCCATCTATTTTTAAAGTCACAAAAGTAGCTCTTTCTTCTGCTAAAAAAGGGTACTCTTTTATAAGCTCATCTCTATTTATAAGTTTTTTACCTTCAAACTCTTCTAAAATAGAAGCTCTTGCTATTTTTAGTAATATTTTTTTATCCATTAAAAAATTTCTCCTAAAATATCACCTACTTCAATTTCATCTTTTCTATTTAAATATTTAAAATGTTCAGGTCCAAAGAAAAGTAAAATAGTACTTCCCATCTCAAATCTTCCAAGTTCTTGCCCTTTTTTTAAGAAAAGGTTTTCATATTCAAAAGTAGTAATTTTGGCATTATTTACATTTGTTTTTATTCTTTCATCAAAATTAAATACCATACTTCCTACATTAAGTGCTCCAACAGCTACAAAATAAAAAATTCTATCTTTTTTATCTTGACATCTAAGCACTACTCTTTCATTTTTTATAAATAAATTATCTCTTTTATTAAGACTTGGGATATTGACTGGATATAAAGCCCCTGGTATATGTGTAGCAGATAATACTTGCATATCTATTGGTACATGATATCTATGATAATCTTTTGGTGAAAGATAAATATTAATAAAAAAACCACCATCTAATTTATTTCCAGGAATAAGTTCATCTATTGAATAACTTTTACCTTTGATTTGATATGCTTTTTTATCTTCAATATCTCCATATTCTGTAATTAAACCATCACTAGGAGAACATACTACATCTTCTTCCTCATGAAATGTAATATCTTTTTTCTTTCTAATAAACAAATCATTTAAAGTTGGGAAATTACAAGGATTGCTCTCCTCAAAAAGAGACATATCAATTTTGAATATTTTTACATACATTTTATTTAAAAAACATTGGAAAGGTTTGGGAAATCTTGTATGTGCGAACTTCCCAAACAATTGCGAGACGGAATTGGTACTCATTTTAAATCTACTCCTTTTTCACCTTCTACAAGTTCTCCAATAACATAACCATCACTATTTTCTAATATATAATCAACATTTTCTGGATTTACTGCAAGGATTAAACCTACACCCATATTAAATGTTCTATACATTTCACTTTCTTCAACATATTTACTCATAAAATCAAATACTGGTAAAGTTCTTATTTTATCTTTATAAACAATTGCTTTAAGATTGTCAGGTAAAACTCTTGGTAGATTTTCAACTATCCCACCACCTGTAATATGAGCTAAAGCATTGATTTTATCTTTTAATTTTTTAAATTCTTTTACATAAATTCTTGTTGGAGTAAGTAGTGTATCAATTAATGGCTTACCATTAAAATCATCATCATATTTCATTCCTAATTTATCAAAGAAAAGTTTTCTTACTAAACTAAATCCATTTGAATGTACTCCACTACTAGCAAGTGCTATTAAAACATCTCCAGCTTTTGTATGAGATACTCTATCCATCTCATCTTCTTCAGCAATCCCTACAGCAAAACCAGCTAAATCAAAATCACCTTCATTATACATTCCAGGCATTTCAGCAGTTTCACCACCAATCAAAGCACATTCACTTTGCTTACAACCTTCAGCAATCCCTTTTACTACATCACCTGCTTCATCAATTACAAGTTTACTTGTAGCATAATAATCTAAGAAATATAAAGGCTCACCAAAATTACAAATCAAATCATTTACACACATAGCAACTAAATCGATACCAACTGTATCAAATTTTTTTGCTTCAATTGCTAGCTTTAATTTAGTTCCAACTCCATCTGTTGCACTAAGAAGAACTGGTTTTTTATATCCAGTAGGAAGTCTAAATGCTCCAGCAAAACTACCTATTCCACCAATCACATTAGGTGTAAGAGTTTCTTTTACATAAGGTTTTATAGTTTCTACAAAACTATTTCCAGCATCAATATCAACACCGCTATCTTTATAACTAATTTTACTCATTTTCTTTTCCTTCACATTCACAATAACATCTTGGGAAAAACTTTCTCATCATCCAAATACTTGGACAAAAATCAAATGCCCCCCAAATCATCATCATAACTGCCATAAAAGCAAGTAATCCTAAAGCCACTGTAGGATTAGCTCCTACAAAATACATAATTACAAAAAGCATTCCAACTGTCATAAATCTTGTTATTCTCTCAGCACACATTTTATCTCCTTAAAATATTACTTTATTTACTTTTTCCATTTTTTTCTGAGCTATTTTTTTAGCTTGAATTTCACCATTTTTGATTACTTCTTTTACAAATTCATCACTTAAACTTTCTTTTTTTTCTCTAATAGGTGTAATAAATTTATCAATATTTGCTGCACACTCTTTTTTACATTGCATACATCCGATTTCTCCAGCTTTACATTCTGAATAT
>Ga0256843_1002420_pt1 | contig 13630 bp, 12 predicted proteins | sample AlvinellametaG_FD_191572 | JGI IMG/M metagenome (GOLD analysis project Ga0256843, IMG submission 191572) | Pompeii worm associated microbial communities from hydrothermal vent at the East Pacific Rise, Pacific Ocean - Alvinella | ecosystem: Host-associated > Annelida > Integument > Unclassified ... | reverse complement strand
GAGCGTTGAAGATAACCTTATGATAGCGGCAGAGGTTGGCATAAAAGGGAAAAAAGAGCAAGAAGAGCGCATTTTAGAGCTCTTGGATATGTTTAATATTGAGCCGATTCGCTATCGTAAAGGTATCAGCCTTTCAGGTGGAGAGCGTCGTCGTGTTGAGATTGCCCGTGCACTTGTAAACAAGCCAAAGTTTCTACTGCTAGATGAGCCTTTTGCCGGGGTTGACCCTATTGCGGTGATGGATATTCAAAAGGTCATTCATCAGTTGGTGTCGTACGATATTGGGGTTCTTATAACAGACCACAATGTGCGTGAGACACTTGATGTTTGTGACAGAGCCTATGTTATCAAATCAGGTGAACTGCTAGCAAGTGGAACAAGTGAAGAGATAGGGCAAAATGCAGATGTTCGTAAGCACTACCTTGGCGAGAGCTTTAAGCTGTAGTAGGATTAGAGAAAAAATATGGGAGCATTAAGGCAGACACAGGCAGTTGAGACGAAACACAAACTCTCAAACACGCTGCGTAATTGGTTGCCAATTTTGCATTCGTCACTCTCTGATCTTCCAGAGGCAATGACTCCGTTTATAGAATCAAATCCTGTCATAGAAGTTAAAAATGGATATGAAGAGGATTTTGAGAAGAAAATTCCAAAAAAGATAATTTCAGGAGCTGTCAGTAACTCTCGAACTGAGCAGATAGAGGCTTTGACAATTCAATCTCGTTCACTCTTTGAAGTTTTAGACGAACAGCTTGGTGCACCACTCTTTCCAACGCCAATTTCACAAGAGATAGCACAGTTTGTGGTAGAGAATTTGGATGAAAATGGGTACTATGAAGGCAACAGTGACGAGTTTTGTCAAAAGCATATGATCGAGTTGGATGCTTTTGAAAAAGTTCGTTTGCGCTTTGCTTATATTGAGCCTGTAGGTATAGGGGCAAAAAATCTAGCAGAGAGCTTTTTGTTTCAGCTTGACAATGCAGAGATAAGTGATGAAGCTTATCCTCTTGCTGTTAAAATTATTGAAGATATGCAAGCGATTCATGCTTTTTCCAAAGAGCCATATTTCAGTGAAGCTATGAAGGTCATCTCAACTTTTAGAAATCCGCCAAATCTTGAGTATCAGGAAGAGTCTGCACAAATTGTACCTGATTTGATGATATACTTTAATGATGATAATGAGATAGAGGTAAAGCTCAATGATGCTTACTATCCGACTATAAACATAGATGCCTCTTACGGAGTAGAGCATGATTTTGTCAAAGAGAAGATAAAAGAGGCAAAATCACTTGTAGATGCGCTCGATATGCGTAAAGCAACGCTCTACAAAGTAGGACTTATGATCGTTGAGTATCAGTATGAGTTCTTTTGTGGTGGTCAAATTATGCCACTGACACTTAAGACATTGGCAGATGAATTTGGGCATAACCCTTCTACCATCAGTCGTGCTATCGCAAACAAATATATAGCCTGTGACCGAGGTCTTTTGGCTATGAAAGAGTTTTTTACAACGGCTATTGATGATGATGTGAGTAATGCAGCTATTAAAGAGTACCTTATCTCTCTTGTCAAAGAGGAGAGCAGGGTAAAACCACTTAGTGATATGAAGCTTCTTGAAAAGATAGAGGAGAAGTTTAAAGTCAAGATGGTTCGTCGTACGATTGCCAAGTATAGAAAACAGCTCAATATCGCAGGCTCATCTGAACGAAAAAAACTCTATCAATTAGGAGCTTAAAATGTATAAAATTGATAATCATTCAGAATCTATCCAAAATATCGACCCAAAAGATTTAATGGCAGTTGAGAGAGCAACGACAGCATTGATTGGTACTTCAATATCATTGATAGTGTTAGGTTTTATTGTTGAAAAATTTGAACTTTTTTTGCATATTATTGCTGCAGAGCTTAAAGGTAATGCTGGAGCTAAAATACCCCAACTTGCACATATCTCTTTTTATAATTATCTTGGTATTGCGATTGTAATTGCTGGAATAGCACTCTCTTTGTATACCTATCGTTACTATGTTTCATGGATCGAACATTTAGAGAAGAAAGAGATAAATACCGATAAAAGTATCTATCTTGTTCTTGCTATTTTTATTGCGCTCATTGGAGCTGTTTTAGTCTTGAGTATGATTTTAGTTTAGTTGAAAAAAGTTATTCAACTTTTCCAACTTCATAAAATTTTCTTAAAAATTTGTCTACTGGTGCAATGATTTTATAGATAACAGGCACGACAAAAAGTGTTAAGAACATAGAGCTTAAAAGCCCACCAATAATAGAGATCGCCATTGGCTCTTTTGTCTCACTTCCTACTCCGTGACCTATAGCCAGTGGAAGCATTGCAAAAACCATTGCAAAGGTTGTCATTAAAATAGGGCGTAATCGTTTTTCACCTGCTTCAATCAGTGCATCATCTGTACTTTTGCCTTTTTTAACGGCAAAGTTCGCAAAATCTACAAGTAAGACAGCATTTTTCCCAACCATACCCATTAGAAGCATAAAGCCAATCATGACAAAAAGGGAGAAGTGTAGTTTAGTTACAAAGAGTGCCAGCATCACACCGATTATGCTAAGTGGCAGAGCCATCATAATAATAACAGGTTGAATAAGTGATTCATATAAAATAGCAAGGATGATAAACATTAAAATAACACTAATGCTAATAGCTGCAGCAAAAGCTCTGTTTGTTTTTCCCATCTCCTCAGCAAAACCTGTAAAACGATAACTTACACTTTTTGGAAGTAATTTTGGAAGTCCTGCTTTTGTATATTTTAGAGCAGAACCTAAATCAAGCCCATATAAATCAGCATAAATACTTACTTGACGTTGTCTGTCATAATGGTATATAGTCGCTTGTGAGTAGCTTTTTTTAATCTTTATAAGCCCATCAAGATAGACAAGTTTGCCATCTCTTGCTCGGAGTTGTAGTTTTTTTAGATTTGCTAGGCTTGTTCTATCGCTATTTGAGACTCTAAGTGTAATGTTGTACTGTTTACCATTTTGTTCAAAATGAGAAATTTCAATATCACTGGAAAAAGCAGTTGCTATGACTTGTGCAATCTGTGCCGCTGTAATGCCAAGACGATTTGTATTTTCACGTAGTATTTGAATGTCATACTGTGGTTTTGGCTCATCAAGATTGGTATCTATGTCTTTAAAGCCTTTTTTCTTATGAAGATAGCTTACAAGGTTCTGTTTGGCAGTTTGAAGATCTTTAAAGGAGTCTGATTTCAAAACGATTTGGAAAGGAACATCTGCTCCTGCTCCTTGAATGTCCGGAATAGCTGAAACGGTAATGAACATCTTGTTTGAAAAAGATTTGAGTTTATTTCTATACTCCTGAATAATTTTTCCTTGTGAAATCAAACGCTGCTCTTTTGGCTTAAGTTTTACATAAATAAGTGCTTTGTTGATTTCGTGTGCTCTATTATATGCAACACTAAGCGTTGTAAAAATGATGTTTTTATTGTTTTTAAGTGTTGATTCAACAGCTTTTGACTCTTTTATCATCTCTTGTAAAGATATACCAGTTTGTGCTTTTATCTTAATTTGAAATTCACTTTTATCCTCTTTTGGCAGAAAATCCATCCCGATTTTTGGAAATAAAGAGAGAGAACCCACAAAAATTGCAATAACAAGAAGCAGGGAGATCCATTTAAAACGAAGGGCACCTGCAAGCATCTTTTCATAAATATTATCAACTACTTTAAAGATTGGTTCTGTTATGTTGTAAAATCTACTCTCACCTTTACGAAGAAGACGTGCACTAATACTTGGAATAAAACTAAGTGCTATTGTGTAGGAGATAATGATGGCAAAACCTACGGTCATAGCAAAACTTTCAAAGAATTTTCCTACAATTCCACTCATATTTCCAACAGGAACAAAAACAGCTAAAAGCATAGAAGAGATAGCTAAAATTGCAAATGCCATCTCTTTTGTTCCCTCAAATGCTGCTTGGAATTTCCCCATACCTTCTTCCATCTTTTTATAGATATTTTCAATAACAACAATGGCATCATCAATAATAATACCAATGGCAAGCGTGAGGCCTATAAGTGTCATTTTATTGAGATTAAAACCCATATAGTCCATTAATGCAAAGGTACCTAAGATTGAAGTTGGTATAGCAAGTGCCGATACAAGAGTAATGGTAAAGTTACGTAGAAAGAAAAAGATAATGATAGCGGCTAAGATAGAACCATAAATAAGGTCAAACTTTACATCATTTAAGGAGTTGATAATAAATGGTGTTGTGTCTTGGAGTGTTTTTACTTCAAAACGATCCCCTGCTATTTTTTGAAGTTTTGGAATAACAGCTTTTATTTTACGAACAATTTCAATGGTATTTGTTCCTGAGATTTTTTGAACTCCAAGTGTTACACCTTGAAGATCATCATAAGAAGCATAACTTTTAGCATCACTGAGTGTATCTTTGACAGTTGCAATATCTCGTAGTCGAATATTATCTTTTATGAGTATATCTTTTAAGGCATCGATAGTGAGTGCATCAGAATCTGTTTTTAAGATAAATTCATTTGTTTTTGTAATGATTTTACCACCACCGATTTTTAGATTTTCTCTCTCTATAGCACTATTGAGTTCTAAAACAGAGATTCCATACTTATTTAAAGCTTCTAAGTTAGGGTAGATTTGAATTTCACGATCTCTATAACCAATGATTTTTACAGCACCAACTCCCATTATCTTCTGCAAAGCAGGTTTTACTTTTTCATCTGCAAATAACATCAACTCTTTAAGTGAACCTTTTTTACGACTTAGAAAAACATTTATAACAGGTGCGCCTCCAATATCAAGCTTACTAACAAGAGGTGTTCTTGCATCTTTTGGTAATCGAACTGCTGATACTTTGTCACGAACATCATTAGTCGCTTCATCTATGTTACGTTTGAGAAAAAATTTAACAGTAATAATGCTAACACCGTCACTACTAGATGAACGAATACTATCGACCCCACCTATACTACTAATAGCTTCTTCAAGTTTATCTGTTACTTGAGACTCAACAGTACTGGGTTCTGCACCCGGATATATGGTTTGAATGGTTACAATAGGAAAGTCAATGTTTGGAAAGAGTGATGATGGCATGGTTTTAAAACTCATATATCCGAAGATAATGAGTGTCATCACATACATAAGTGTTGCAATAGGTCTATTTATGGCTATTTTATACATTATTATTTCTCATGAACTATAATATTTCCATCGCCAAATAAACCAACGACAATATCTTTTGCTTTTACTTCTGCTCGCATTTTTCTATTGTTAAAGTTTGCATATGGGTAGACTTTTGTGATTATACCTTTATAAAGAGTATTGTCACCATCGAGTTTATACTCAAATGTATCACCTGGCTTTACAACTCTGTTATATTTTTGATCAAACTCTAAAATCAGTTTTCTTGTATGTTGGCTTTGGATTTTAAAGACAGTTTTGAGCATCATACCACTTACTGCATCACCGACTTCTATGTCTTTATAGTAGATAACACCGTCAAATGGTGCTTTGAGGTAAGTTTTATTATAGAGTGCCTCTTGATAGGCAACCGCATTTTTTGCTCTTTCATAGTTGCTAAGAACTCTGTCAAATTTTCCTTCATCGATGAGTTTTTTTATCTTCTCTTGACGATTAAGACTTCTTTTTGCAAACTTGAGTGTTGTTTTTGTACTTGCTAACATCGCTTTTATGTCATCATTATCAAGTCCTGCAAGGAGTTCATCTTTTTTAACAACAGAACCAATATCTACATTAACACTCTTTACAATGCCACCTGCTACAAAAGCGAGTTTTGCATTTTGTGCAGCGACTACATTAAAAGTTGCATAGATATTTTGTGCTTGCGTGAGCGATACGAAAGTAATTAAAGCTAGTATAATTTTTTTCATTACAGGTACTCCTCTAAATTTTTTGCGTTGTAATAGTAGTAGATTGCATAGGCAATCTCTAGGTCATTGAGTGATTTTTCATAGAGTGCTTTGGCCTCAGTACGTGAGGAGAGTGCATCAAGATAGGTGACATTATCAACTATTCCAGCTTGGTACTTTTTGGTAATGGTCTTTAAAGCACTGGAGGCAGCTTTTAATGCGCTATGTGAGCTTTTTATATTTAATTTTGCTGTCTGAATACGTCTACGTGCAAGTTCAAGATGCATTTTTTGCTCTTTTGATTTATATAGAATCTTTTCACCCAGTGCATCAGCTTGTAGTTCTACAGCCTCTTTTTGCTCACGCAACTTTCCAAAATCAAAAAGTCTGAGACTTAGTGTTGCCATAATATGGTTTTGATTATTTAAAAGAGGAATGGGTTGTCCTGCAAAGTAGGGTCTGTTTGCATAGCCAAAAACAGTATAGCTATCTTCAATTTTAATGTTTGGATAGTAATAACTATTGATTGTTTCGCTCATATTTTGAAGGGCTCTCTTGTTATGACGCAATACTTCGATATTATCAAGCTCGTCATACTCTTGCGTGAAAGATTTTTGAAATTTTGAGTTATCAAGTTTATCTATCGTATGACCTACTTGTAGTTCAAGCTCTTTTTTAAGAGAGAGAATTTGGAACTTTAAGGACTCTATATCATAAATATTTCTTTCATAAGCAGATTGGAGTCTATTTACATCATCACTTGTAGCTAGATTTGCTGCAAAAAACTGTTTTATTCTCTCTAGTTGTGCTTTTACAGCTTTTGAAGCCTCTTCTCTAGCTAGAAGTGAGGCATTGAGACTTTTGAGATTGAAGAACTCTTTAGTAATGGCAAGAAAGAGAGATTTTGTATCTGCTTTATAAGAGAATCCAGCAGCATGCAAAGCATCGGATTTTTGTTTCTTTGTATAGGATCTTTTTCCACCGTCATAAACATCAAAGCTGATCTTTGCTGTCGCTCCATAGGTTGTTCCCGGATAAAAAGGAGTAGGGTCATCATCTCTCTCATAAAAAGCAGTAGCATCAAGAGTAGGATAGTAGTTGCTTTTTGAAGAATCGAGTTCTTTTGATTTAGCTTGCACAGAGATTTTAGAGGCATGAAGGAGATTGTTGTTTTGTTTTGCAAGCTCAAGCAGTGATTTTAAATCTTCACCAAAGAGTAGAGCAGGCAGTAGTAGTAGATAGAGTCGTTTCATTTTTTCTCCATTAAATCAAAAATAGTATCTATAAAAGAGTCTAAATCTTGTTGTATATTTTCCTCTTTGCCTATAACGCTGTTTTGTATAAACATACCATCTCCAACAACAAAAAGTCCTTGTGCAAGAAGAATGGACTCCTCTTTTAACTCATCTCTCTCAATTCCATGCTGTATAATCTCTTTAAACCAGGTAAAGTAACTTCTTGTACATTGTGCATGGAACTCTACCATATCACTTTTTGGTGCTACGAGTGAAAGAGAGATAAACTCTTTGTAAAGCTTACGTAAATCACTATCTTCTTTGTCATAGAAAAAATTAGAGAATGTACGAATCTTCTCTTTTGTTGTCTTTTTTTTCTCTAGTGATATTTTTAGTTTTTGTGAGTGCTCTTTCATCAAGATACTGACAAGTTCAAAAACTATCTCATCTTTATTTTCAAAATACTCATAGATAGTTCCTTTTCCTACACCCGCTGTTTTTGCAACTTCTGCAACAGTTAGGTTGTTTATGCCTTTTGTAAGAATTAACTCTTTACATGAGAGTGCTATATCTTCTTTTTTTTGCTCTTTATCAACAATAATTGCCAATTAAACTCCTCAAAAATAAATGACCGACCATCAGTCAATGAAAATTATAGTGAAACTTTTCTTAAGTTAGCTATAATTTTATCTTTAGGAGTCCAATGTTTACATTATATATAGATGGGGATGCATTTCCAAATTTACTTAAACCCATAGTTTTAAAACAGATAGAGCGTTTATCCATAAAGACCGTAGTTGTTTCAAATAAAAAGATAAATGTAGGAAAGAGCCCTTATATATCTTATATCATTGTAGAAGCGGGTGCTGATGAGGCCGATAACAAGATAGTAGAGATGCTTAAGGCAGGTGACTTGGTTATTACGGCCGATATTCCTTTGGCAGATAGAGTCATTAGTAAAAATGCTCACGCAATAGATCATAGGGGCGAGCTTTACAGTGTAGATAATATAAAACAGTACTTGGCTATGAGAAATCTTATGGAGAGTATACGTGAGAGTGGTGAGATGACCAAAGGACCCAAACCTTTTTCAAAAAAAGATGCAGAATCCTTTGCAAATCAATTAAATGCTTTTTTATCTAAAAATTGTACATAAGACCTAGATAAAGAGAGTTTCCTCTTGGACCATCAATGGTAGAGTGTTCATATTCTCCAATGATTTTATATGAGTGCATAAATTCATACTCTAATCCTGTACCCATTACAGCACCGTCTGAGCCATTATCTATTCCATAGTCATTGATTTTTTCAAGTTCATATTCATATCCGACTTTTGCAAAAAATTCAAGATTTTTAAATATTTCATATCCATAAACAAGATCAATCGCATGTGTCATATAGCTTGCATCAGCACTTCTTGGTTCTTCACCTTCTACTACCTCTGTTACACTGTTTGTTGAATATGAAAAATCATACTCTAAAGAGAAACCATACTCAAGTCTATATCCTAAATCAATACCAAAACCATACCCATCATCACCTGATAAAAGTGCTTCCCCATGTTGTGTGTTGTCTCCAACAATATAGAGTCCTTTTATAACTGCATAGTATTTACTCTCTTCTTGATGCATACCTTCATGCATCTCTTCTGCCATCAATTGTGTAGTGAACAAAAATGCTACTACAACTAATAAGATCTTTTTAATCATTTTATTCCTTTTTTGTCATATAAATATAATGATATAATTTTATTTCTTAAGAAATAAGTAAATTTTATATAATTATTTCGAAGAATGCACCTTGGGTACTCTTCTTAACACTAATTGTACCTTTAAGTCTCTCTTCTATGATAATTTTTGCCATATAGAGACCTAATCCTGTGCCATTTTTCTCTTTTTTTGTCGAAAAATATGGGTTAAAAATTTGATCTATAATCTCCTCTTGAATTCCTATACCATTATCATGGATTTGAATAATATTCTTTTTTTCTCTTTGAAAAAGGGTAATAGTAATCTTTTTTTCTCTATCATTAATGTCTTGAAGTGCATCTTTTGCATTATTAATAATATTGAGTATGATTTGAAAGAGCATATTTTGGTGGTTGTTGATTATATACATATCATTGTCACAATGAAATATAACTTTAATTTGTTCTTTTTTTAATACAGGATTTACAATTTCTATAAGGTTTTTAATCATAATTTTAATATCAAAATCTTCTTTTTCATCTTTTGTTTTAAACAGTTCTATAAAATCATCTATAGTGCTAGACATAAGATGCATTTGTTCTTTTGAGTGTTTTTGAAAATAATCAATAAGCTCTTCATCAAGAAGGTTCTTTTTGTATTTAGATACTAACAGTTGTGTTAAAAGTGATAGATTATTGAGTGGTTGTCTCCATTGGTGTGCAATCATACTTATTATTTCACTCATATCATTTAGTTTGGAGTCTCTTAATTTAATAATTCTTTGGAGTGCTTTTTCTTTCTCTCTCATCTCTTTTTTTAATCTATTGTTTATAAGGAAAAGATAGAAAGAAAAAGGAATGATAATTCCAAAAGCAATAGAAAAATAAATAAGTGTTTGTTTATCAAAAAAGAGTTTTTTCTCTTTAATATATCCCCATTTTAATTTAAGTGATGCTATCTCTTTTTTCTTAAGTGCTGTTAATGTCTTTGAAAGAATAATGTTGAGTTCAGGGAGTTCTTTACTACTTGCAATACTTAAATAGTAGTTATATTGTATATCTGCTGTAATCATTAGGTTTTTAAGATTATGTTGGCGAATATAGTAACTTGCGCGTACTAGTTCTAAAACAGAAGCATCTACTTTTTTAGAACTAACATATTTTAATGATTGTAATTCATTTTTTGTTGGTACTAAAATAATTTTAGGGTAATAGTATTTTATATATTCTTCTAGAGCACTTCCTTTGGTAATAGCTACTTTATGGTTTTGTAATGCTTCTAAGGAGTGGAATTTATTATCTATATTGACAATTATTTTATTTTGAAGAGAGAGAACTGTATCTGTAAAGTAGAGATATTTTAATCTTGAAGTTGTTTTTTGTGCTAAAAAAATAATATCTATTTTATTGTTCTTTGATGCTAAAAGAAGCTTATTCCAAGATTTATAGTAGATAAATTTAAATTTTATACCTGATTTTTTTTCAATTAAATGAAATAAATCTATACTAAAACCACGATATTTTCCATCTTTTGAGAGTAGTACTTGATTTGGTATTTTAGTGATACCTACTGTAAACTCTCTATTTTTTTGTAGCCACTGTTTCTCTGAAAATGTTAAATATTTTAGATTTGTTGTGGCATGTAGAGTTATAAAAAAAGTTAAAAAAATAAATAGAATTTTTTTCATCTTTATTTACTCTGTTGTATGATCTGTTCAAGTTTTTGAAGTAGGACGTCTATATTTAGAGGTTTTGATAAAAAATGATTTATCTTAATATTTTTAAACTTTATGCTCTCTTGTTTCATGTCAAATCCAGATATTATGATGATTGGTTGCTTGTAATTTATCTTTTTTATTATTTTTGCAAAATTAAATCCATCAATATCTGGCATATGTAGATCTGTAATAACTATATCTATACGCTCTTTTTTATAAATTTCCAAGGCTTCTTGTCCATTATATGCTTGATATAGTTCCTTTATTTCGTCTTCAAGTATTAGTTTTAAAGTCTCTTGTGCATTGTAGCTATCTTCCACATAGAGAAGTACTATGTCAGATAAGCTTTTCACTCAGTTCCCCTTTTAAAATAATGTTAAAAACTGCACCATTGTGATCATTATAGACTTGAAGTTTTGCATCCATATGCTCTGTAATAATAAGATTTGTAATATAGAGACCAAGGCCTGTTCCCTCTTTTTCTAATTTTGTAGAGAAGTATGGATCAAAGATTTTATCTTTGATTGTTTCTGAAATTCCCCCAGCATTATCTTTGATAGAGACTATAAGCTTATTATCTTCTTCAATGATTTCTATGACTATTGTTTTATTTTTTAACTCTTGTTCAACAAGGGCATCCTTTGCATTATTAATGATATTGAGTATAGCATGACCAAAAGAGTTTTTATAGCCAAAACATTGGTATTGGTTCTGTGTTAAGAAAATTATTTTTATCTTCTCTTTCTCTAATGCAGGTTTTATGATATTTAAAATATTAAAGATAACTTCATTGATATTGAAGACATTTTTATTCTCTTCTGGTTTGAAAAAGTTTTTAAAGTTATTAATAGTATCTGACATCATATCTGTATGTATAGTTGCATATTTTTTAAAGTACTCTATCATCTCATCATCAAGTTTACCATTTTTGTGTTTTGAAATGACGAGTTGATGGAGTAGAGAAAGATTGTTGAGAGGTTGACGCCATTGATGTGCAATCATTGTTATCATTTCACCCATTTGTGCTAATTTACTTTGATGTAACATGAAAAATTGCTGTTCTCTATTTTTTTCTATCTCTACCTTTATTAGCTCTTGTAGGTTTTCATGTTGTCTTTTATAATTTTCAAATAAAATTTTTGCTGTTAATGTTGTGATAGTTAAGGTTAAAAGATATAGATTATAGTCTATAAGTTGAATTGTACCATCTTGATAGAGAAAAGGACCTGTTTTGTTTACTAGAAAAAATGCGAGTATATAGGACATAGTTGCAATCATAAAGAGGCTATAAAAAGTGTCTTTAATATAAATAATATAGATTAGTATAGGGAGTGTTAAACTTAAAAGAAGTAGAGAACTAGTAATATGTAAAAAAGAGAGTAGTATGAAAATATAGCCACCAAAAGCTAAATTATATAAGAGAAAATCTCCTATTTTGAGTTTTTTATAATGGTTGAAAAAAGTTAAGAATAGAGGTGTAAAGAGAAATTGTCCCATGATGTTTCCAAACCACCATGAAAAAGATGAATTAAGAAAGTCACTAGATTTTAAATAGCCAAAAGAGAGTAGTGAGATGTTCGCGGCCAAAGAGCTAAATGGTTGTAGTACAAAAATAATAAGTATAAATAGACCAATAAAATCTCTGAAATGGTTGAGTTTTGTGTTGAGTTTGAAGTGTTTAAAGAGTATAACTGCTAAAATAGCTTCAATAGAATTAATGGATGCTATAATTAAAGAGATAGCAAGTCCCATATCATGAGTATATGCTATGAAAAATTGACCTATAAATATACCTGGCCACATTTTTTTACCATAGTAAAGTACAAAAGCAAGAGCAATACCTTCAGCAGGAAATACAATAGTATTAACTATATCTGCATAGAGAACAAATTGTGATTGCAACTCTGCCGTAAAGTAGTATAAAAAAGCCAATATTCCTATAAGAAAGATAGTAGAGTTTTTCATTTGAGTAGTATTCATATAGCAACGTTCATATAGTATGCCTCTTTTATCTTTAAATAAGTAATATAGAATTCTAATATAATATTTATTGTAGAATTGGTATACAATCTGTAGAATCTGTATATTATAAAAAATAAAGTTAATATTTGTTATTATTAACAAAATAATTGGATAATAATAATGGAAGAATTAAAAATTTTATTGGTAGAAGATGATGAATTTGCTGCTGAACTTATATATAACTATTTTTTAGATTATGGATTTAAAGTAACATTTGCTTTTAATGCTTATGACAGTTTACTGCAACTTGAAAATGAAGATTTTGATGTTGTCGTTTTAGATATAAACTTACCTGATATGAGTGGTTTTGAAGTTTTAAAAAAAATAAAGAATAAAAAAAATAACTTACCTGTTATTATTACAAGTTCTTATGACGATAAAAATATTAAACTAAGAGCATTTAAGTGCGGTGCAAATGACTATATGACAAAACCCATAGATTTAGAAGAGTTAGAAGCTCGGATTTGGGTACATTTACGACAAGATGATAAAAGTACATCTCAAATAACACCATATCAAAAAAATATTTTTGAAATTAAAGATTCTGCTATATATTTTCAAGGTCAAAAATTGGATTTAACGAGTATTGAACTAGATATTTTAAAATTTTTCATCAAACATAAAGGCTCAATTATAAAAAGAGATGAGCTAAATATTATACTCTCTACAGTCTCTTCTCAACGTTCATTAGATAACCATATTAAAAATATTCGAAAGAAAATAGGAGAAAATGCTAAAGAATCTAGCTACTTGAAAACTGTTTATGGCGTAGGGTACTTTTTTGATTTTTAGATAATATCATAACTTATGAAAATGAGGAGTTGAAACTATTATGATAATTTACATACATGGTTTTGGAAGTTATGGAAACGGAAGTAAAGCTAAACAGTTTCGGGAGTATTTTAAGAGTATAGATGAGGATTTTATAGCTCCTTCACTCTCTTATGTTCCTGAGTTAGCCATAGCAACACTCAAAGAGCTTATAGCATCGTATCATGGAGAGGTCTATCTTATCGGCTCATCTCTTGGTGGATTTTACGCTACATATCTCTCACAACTGCCAGAAGTAAAAAAGGTCGT
>Ga0256843_1002419_pt1 | contig 13639 bp, 8 predicted proteins | sample AlvinellametaG_FD_191572 | JGI IMG/M metagenome (GOLD analysis project Ga0256843, IMG submission 191572) | Pompeii worm associated microbial communities from hydrothermal vent at the East Pacific Rise, Pacific Ocean - Alvinella | ecosystem: Host-associated > Annelida > Integument > Unclassified ... | reverse complement strand
TCCACACTCATGTCCCCACTCGACTCGTACGCATCATCCAGATCCGACCCCACCAAGGACTCCTCGGTGGGCTCTTGGTTATACGTTAGCGTAATCGGTGGAGAGAGCACCTCTCCATTAAGGGTTGCCTGCATTCCGTTGTTGTCCCCATCAACCCCGTTGTCCTCCATCACCGGAAGCACGGTGCTTTTAGGAGCCATCTCCGGTGGGGTAGGAATCCGAACCTGATAGGTACCATTCCCCAGATACCCAAAGTAGTAGTTACCGTTGGCATCGGTAAGGTTATACTCCACAAGGCTACCATTGCTATCGAGCAACTCCACGCGAACACCAGCGATACCCACTTCATCCGCATCCAAAAGCCCATTGGCATTTTCATCCAACCAAACGGTTGACCCAAGGGCATTAACCCCTCGTTCCACAAAGTCATTCTCAAGGTCCGACTCATCCGGTGTGATCACCCCCGCAATCTGGTTGGGTAGGCTATTTTGGGCATCGTTATCCGCACCCCCTTCATTCTCACCCACATCCACAAACCCTTCCGGTTGGATCTCCACAATGACATACCCCAGTGGAGCGAGCTGTGTAATGTTGTAGTCTCCATTCTCATCGGTTGTTACGGTGGCAATGGCTCCATTTTCCAGCTCCGTACTGTTGAGCTCACCATTACCATCTTCGTCGATATAGAGTTCAAGCGTCACGCCCGCTATCCCTCGATCCGCGGTCCCGTTTTTATCCAGATCCTCACCAACGTTTCCGCTCCAGCTTCCGGTTCCAACCTCCACAAAGTCATTGGCAGTGTCGGTCTCACCCGAACGTACCGAGGCAGAGATCAGGTTTGAACTCTCCGTACTGTTCTCATCACTGTCCGTTACATCCTCATAGCCATCTGGCTGAGTCTCTTGGATAAGGTAATTAGCAGGTTCCAAATCGGTAAAACTGTAGAGTCCATTACTGTCAGTAATGGTGGTTGCAACCAATACATCATCACTGTCAATTATCCCATTACCATTGAGGTCAAGATACAACGAGATGGTCACTCCAGCAATGGGTCTATCCACACTATCGCTAAGTAATCCATTATGGTTGATATCCTCTCTTACGGCTCCACTAATTGAGCCCAACTGATAGAATCCGAAATCTATGGTCATATCCCCATTGGCATCTTTTTGGGCATCCTCTTCACTATCGGCATCCAGATCAGCACCTTGGGCATTTTCATTGGTCGTGGGTTCATCGCCAAGACTCAGTGCAATAACCGAAGAGTTGGTCTCCTCTCCCGCACTGTTTTGGATACCGTTGTCATCACCATCGATTTGGTCATCTTCACCATTTCCCTTTGAGGAGTAAGGTAGATTACTCGGAGGAATAACCGTAACGGTGTAGTTTCCTTCACCTAAATTATCAAAGAGATAATCCCCTTCAGCATTGGTGGTCGTTGTTGCGACATAGATACCATCTTTATAAAGATTGACCTGAACATCAGCAATACCGATCTCATCGCTATCCTGTGCCGAATTATTGTTTTTGTCTTCAAATACCGTTGAACCAATACTCAGTGCTTAAACCATTGCCGAAACATCATTGGATCGTGCGGGTAACATAATCTCATGGGTTCGTGCCCCAAAAGTATTGGTATAGATATCGTTGTGTCGATTCCCACTGGTTTGAAGCTCTATATGAATCGAACGCTTCTCTCCAACATCAATGGGACTACTCTCCACCACCCGAAACGCAGTTGCATTCTCATCACAGGTCGTTGACCAACTGTTGGTATTGAGTTCAGGATCACGATTAATGCTCAACGGATCATCCGTCGTACACTCAATCACGGCTCCCGCATCACTGGTCTCAATGCTACGTAACGTTGAGGTACCACTAAAACTTGATTGAGGTGTTCGTCCATCTCCTGCACCACTCTCATTGGTATCACCATTAAAGGGGAGGGTATCAATAATCGTAACCTCACTAAGATAATCATTCCCGTTGTTGGTATACTCTAAGTCATAAGCATAAACCCCATCCACACTAAAGCGAGAACAATCCCCCTCAAGCACTGTTTTACTATCAAGCGCAACTGCTCCGGTACCGTTTAGACACTCTCCACTCAAATCAGGAACATTTTTGCGAACATTTAGCTCATTGTATCGAGGCACAATGGGTGCTGCCGCGTAAGCGTTTTTGATAATTTGAGTTGAACTCACCTCACCATTTTCAATCCTATTTGCTTTGGCTTCGACGCGGTTATACAAAATATCATTGGCATGAGGATCTTTTACCCTTAACGTTAGATTAAACTCTGCATAAAAAGGAGAGGCACGATAGTGATAATTCTCGATGGGATTACTGCTATCATACCCTTTAGTAAAGAAACAGTAGTATTTATGCCAATTATCTTTGTAATAACAGTTCACATAATTCTCACTGTCATTAGGAAGCACATTACCATCACGGTCAACCGGTGGTGTTGCAGAGACAAACTCAAACTCGGAGGGCAAATCATCTTGTAAAAAGACCGAACTCATCCAGTCATCGGGTGAACCCGTAATATAGGTACTAATCTTAAATGTTGCCAAGTCTCCATCTTTAAGCAACGTATCAATGGGAGAGATCAATTTTTTGGTGACACTCAACTCTGACCCTGTAATCGTAATCTTATCACTGTGTGACATCCGAATGCTTGTGATCTCTTCTAAACCATCATCATCATTATCATCCGTAATAAAAAGCTCAAAAGCATGCGGGTCTATGGTGGTTAAAAGATCATCATAACTCTCCTCATTGGAGCTGTTATACTCCAGCACACACCACCCTGTATCGGTTAGGTTCTGTTCAAACTCATACACTGCATCATTGGTCATGTACTTTTTAGTACAATCGGTATTGAGCGGGGCATTACCACTGGTAGCATTCCAATCTCCTCGTGCACGAGAGGCATGAATGTAGATCTCTGTTCCATCTGGATCCTCTTCAACATTGGGTCTAATGCGTGCTTGCATATGAAGCAGGTATCCTACCCCATTATAATACTGATTGCTCTCAGAGGTATTGGTCCAAAAACGACGCTCAAGCATTCTCACTCTCACGCGAGTTATCTTGTCATAATGAACATAACCATTAATATCTGGTGTAGCATCACTACTTAGCTTGTCTTGGAGAGTATCTGTCTCTTCTATATTTATCCAACCCGCATCTCCTGCATCACTATCGCTACAAGTTAACGCATGTTCTGAATGATTTATATCTAATGGAGCATTGGTTACCTCTATTACATAAGCGGGTAGATCATTTGGATTGGTTCGAAGTGCATAAGGGTAATCTTTGTTAACCCACCACATGTTCGACATTCCTATTCTATCTCCAAAAGTTATATTAGCAATTCCAGCATTTGGTAAACCTGTTGTTATATCTATGGTTTTACTTGATTTGGCAATAACCTCATCTGCAACCTCATGTCTCTCAAAGCTATCAAGTATATTGACAATATCCATGTGACGGTTATCAATAGCCCCACACAGATGCACTGGATCGGAAGTAAATGACGTGCTGTCTTGTGTGGTCGCAAAGAGACCAAACTGTAAGGTTACCATTTCACTTCGAGAGACACCCCCTGTTCCAATCCAGTTAGGAGTTACGATGCTCCCTTGTCCTTCTGAAGCTACCTCCCTAGAATCAAACGCAACATAGTCTAGACCGGTGTTTGGATCTTTGGAGTAGACCTGCTGATAAGGTCCAGGGAAAAAGATGGCATGATGTTTATAGTTCACACGATCAACAGACGTACTCCCAGGCTCTCCACCACTTGAGTAGAGTGGGTCATCTACTGTAAGCCCTGTATCAGAGACACTATTATCTCCAATAGTACTCTCATCCATACTTCCACCACCAGCAACCCCAACCTGAATGGGATCCGTATAAGGGAGCACATCCTCTTCGGTATCTGCATCCGTACTATCTAAATCATTGTCTCCATTAATGGTGTTCCAAAACGCCTCTAAATTTTCATCAGAAGTTTTTGCTTCAATATCCTCATTGGATACCCAAAAAGCAACTTGTAGTGAGATTGTGTTCTCTTTATTAGTGGTACCATTAGCATTTTTGGGAGGAAATACCCTTGTGGAGTAGTTCTCTATCTCTAGTTTAACCATGGGATAATCACCATTCTCTCCACTGCTCCCATCTCCTGTTACATCAGTACAAGTCAAATCAAATGAGTGTGTTGTATTTTCACTTGTTGCCTCATCAGGTAAAGTCCCATCATCTCCATAAGGAAAAGAGCCTCTTCCATCATATCCACCACATTGGCTTCGATTAAGATCACTCATCATCTCTTCGGTGGCAAATATGGCATCCTCTCCTAAATCCCAAGCGTGATCATAAAACTCAAATTTAAACGTATCATCAAGGGGGTCAGTTCCAACTATACCAGTATCCGAATCCCCTGCCCTAAATGTAATGGGATAGACCAAAACCACCCCCTCTTTATCACCATTGGCAACATGATAGTAAAAGTCTGGATCACTCTTGATCCAATCGCCTGAAGGTTTTGCGGAGATGGTTGTCTGCACCTCATTGGACTCTTTTGGCTCAGTTTGAGCACTATCAATCGTAGCGTGAAGCTGAATAACATCAGTATTACTGGTCTCACCATTGGCTTTTTGGTACACTTTTGCCACAGGAGAGATTGTTCCTATGGTTCCCTCTGCTTTGGTTCCTAATTTACAGATTAACGTGGTATTTACATCCATACCATCCGTAATCTCGGATCCATCATCACACACCTCTGGTAGATAGATCCAACGCACATCCTCTCTACCCGTATCAATAGTAATGGTGACATCATCAACCGTGCCATCTGTTCTATTATTATCGGTTGCAGAATCTACATCATTAACACTCCAATGAACACCATAGCGAATCGCATCAAAGGTTCGAACCACACCATTTTGCCCTGCTAAAATCTCCCCATTGGGTCCATCCATTCCCGCGGTATGCGTACCGTTACCATCCACCAGTGGATCCGTATCGTTAAAACCTGCTTCAATCCCCCCATCCTGAGCAACTTCTAGGACAATATCCACACTTGGCGTGGTTGACTCCTGCGCATACCCTCCTAGTGTGAGCAATATCATTGAACATGCACCTAACCATGCACGCTTAAGCCCTCTAAACATATTAACTTCCTTTCAATAAAAGAATAATATTATTATTTAATTAATCTGTAAGATTATAATCATGAAAACTAAAAACCATACCTAATTTCTCATTTTTTAAAAAAAATTTTAAATTTTAAGAGTAGTTTAACAATTAAAAAAATAAATTATAATAGATACCCATGGAATTCCTTAAAAAACCATAAAAATACCCATTACCAAAGTAGAACAACGGCATAAAAAAAACATCCATCCAAGAGTTTAACAACGGATTGGATACAATACAAAAAAATATCTACCAACAACGGGAGAACAGTCTTGTCAACCAAAAAACTACACCTTGTCAGCCTTGGATGCACCAAAAACCTCGTCGATAGCGAAGTAATGCTTGGACGGCTTCAAGCGTATGAGATCCATGATGACCCAAGCCTTGCGGATGTCATTATCGTCAATACCTGTGGCTTTATCGATGCCGCCAAAGAGGAGAGCATCAACACCATTCTCAACCTTCATGAAGTACGCAAAAACGATTCACTGCTGGTGGTAAGTGGATGCCTCACAGAGCGCTACCGTGAACAGCTCCAAAACGAGTTGCCCGAAGTGGATATCTTTACCGGTGTTGGGGATTATGAACAGATTGATAAGCTCATCGCTGAGCGACGCTCCACCTTCTCACCAAACGTCTACCTTGCACATGAGGATGCACCACGTGTCATTACAGGATCCAACACCCACGCCTACATCAAAATCGCAGAGGGGTGCAACCAAACCTGCTCATTTTGTGCCATTCCAAGCTTTAAGGGCAAACTCCACTCTCGTACCCTCGAATCCATCGCCAAAGAGGTTAAAAACCTTGTGGCTCAAGGCTTTTATGAGTTTAGTTTTATCTCTCAAGACTCCTCCAGCTATGGACGTGACCTAGGATTAAAAGATGGACTTATTGAGATCATTAAAACCATCGAAGCCATAAACGGTGTTGAGGTTGCTCGTATTTTGTACCTCTATCCCAGTACGACTACCACCACCTTAATCGATACCCTTGCCAACTCCTCTGTTTTTGAAACCTACTACGATATGCCCATTCAACAGATTGATGATCGCATGCTCAAAATCATGCGAAGAGGCTTTGGCGAGCAAAAAACCATTGAATTATTGGAACGTATGAAATCCAAAAAGGGTGCCTTTATCCGTACCTCCATCATTGCTGGACACCCAGAGGAGAGTGAAGAGGCATTTGAGCGAGTCTGTGACTTTTTGCGTCGCTTTCAATTTGATCGTGTTAACATCTTTTACTACTCCAACGAAGAGAGTACACCCGCATTTGAAATGGACCCCATCCCTGAAGAGATCATTGAAGATCGGGTACAAATCCTCGAAGAGATTACCCATGAAACCACCCGTATCTCCCTTCAAAAAATGGTTGGTAAAACCATCCGTGTGATTCTTGAAGGCGAAAGTGATGAGCATGAGTACCTGCTCTCAGCCCGTCCTACCCTCTGGGCAAAAGATATTGATGGCGACATTCTAATCAATGATACGTCAGATCTTCCGCTCCATTTTGGTGCCATGTACCGCGCTAAAATAACCCAATTAGCCGGCGATCGTCTACTAGGAACCCTCATTGAACCGCTCTAGGATCCTTGTGGTTGATCTGGACCTATCGAACCAATCAACATGCCTCCATGCACGGAAATTTTAGAATCCCGTTACTGCTCAAAGAGGTGGATCATCTCTGTCGCGTGTAGTGTGGGAATTTTTCTCTCTTTTTTAGCTTGATGGAGGATTTTTTCTGTATAAAAAGTATAAATAGGTGGTAAAATAGCACAAATCATCGATTAAAGGACCCAACCCATGTCAACCATTACCCTTACGCAACCACTGGATATGCACCTTCACCTGCGTGATGAAGCCATGCTTCAGACCGTTGCTCCCTTGAGTTCAGCCTCGTTTGCTGGAGCGATCATTATGCCCAATCTTGTTCCTCCCATCACCACAGCCGAGGCACTTTTGGCGTACAAATCACGGATCCGCGATGCCATTGGTGAGGATACCTTTGCTCCCTACATGACCCTCTTTTTTAAACCTACCTACACCAAAGATTTGCTAGAGAGTCTCCAAGGTGAACTCGCGGCCATCAAACTCTACCCCGCGGGAATCACCACCAACTCCGAAGGGGGACTGAGTGGTTTTGATCTCCACGAGTTACGCCCCACACTAAATGCCATGAGTGAATTGGGCATTCCGCTGTGTATTCATGGTGAGACCAATGGGTTTGTGATGGATCGTGAAGCGGAGTTTGTATCAATCTATGAGATGTTAGCAACCAACTTCCCTGACCTAAAGATTATCATGGAACACATCACCACCCAAGCGAGTGTGGAGGCATTGGAAAAGTTTGATAACCTCTATGCCACCATTACCCTCCATCACCTCATGATTACCCTTGATGATGTCGCAGGGGGAATGCTAGAACCGCACCTCTTTTGTAAACCCATTGCCAAACGCCCCCAAGATCGTGATGCCCTGCGACGTGTCGCGCTTGAGGCACACCCCAAAGTGATGTTTGGTTCCGACTCGGCTCCCCATCCACTTGATGCCAAAGAGGCTTCTCACTGCTCTGCTGGGGTCTTTACTGCACCCATTGCCTTGCAGGTATTAACCGAACTCTTTATGGAACACTCCACTCTTGAGAAGCTTCAAGCGTTTGTTTCAGGCAACGCTCAGAAGATCTACAACCATATCAGCGTTCCTCAAAAGAGCATTACATTAGAGAAAAAACCCTTTGTCGTCCCTCAAAAATATGGCAATGTCGTACCCATGTACGCAGGCAAGACGCTCACCTATAGCATAGTATAACCCAGCAATCCGTAGGGTAGGCTTTAGCCTATCCTACCCATCTTATATATATAGGAGCATTTATGATCGCCAACAGCATCGATGACCTTATTGGCAACACCCCACTGATCCGACTCAATAAACTATCACAAGAGACAGGAGCAACCATTTTAGCCAAATGTGAATTTCTCAACCCTACCTCTTCAGTCAAAGATCGTATTGCTCTTAATATGATTAACCAAGCACTCGCTAGAGGTGATATCGACCAAGAGAGTACCATTATTGAGCCCACCAGTGGGAACACAGGAGTGGCACTAGCGGCTATTTGTGCCTCCAAGGGGCTAAAGCTGATCCTCACCATGCCCGAATCGATGAGCATTGAGCGTCGCAAACTCTTGGCATACTTAGGAGCCAACATCATACTCACTCCCGCAGAGCTTGCCATGCAAGGGGCGATCGATTATGCCAAAAGGTTAGCCAAAGAGGGCAAAGGGTTTCTCTTGCAACAGTTTGAAAATCCCGATAATCCCCAGATTCATCGAGAGACCACCGCGCAAGAGATCCTCAACGATACCCAAGCCAAGCTGGATTATTTTGTTGCAGGCGTAGGCACAGGAGGAACCCTCACAGGAACCGCTGAAGCACTTAAGTTAAAAGTTCCTCATCTTCACACCGTTGCCGTTGAACCGACCAACTCTGCTGTACTCTCAGGAGAGAGTAAAGGAGCCCACAACCTTCAAGGCATTGGTGGAGGCTTGATCCCTAAAGTGCTCAATACCAAGATCTATGATGAAATTATTAAAGTGGATGATGCCCCTGCCATTGCCATGGCTCAACGTCTCGCCCGAGAAGAGGGACTGCTTGTGGGGATCTCTTCAGGAGCCAATGTGGTCGCTACCAAAGAGCTTGCCTTGCGTCCTGAAAACCAAGGCAAGACCCTTGTCACTATTCTGTGCGATACTGCCGAGCGTTATCTCTCAACTGAACTTTTTGATGTCTAATCAACGTTGCATTGAGACCATTCGCATTGAGAATGGAGAGATCGCTAATCTCCACGGACACAACCGACGCTGTAATCGCACCCGCTGGCAACTCTATGGAGCTACCGATACCATTGATCTGAGAAAGTATCTTCATAATCGTCCCACCACAGGACTGGTTCGGTGTCGCATTACCTATGACCATAGCGTACATCGTGTGGAGTACTTCCCCTATCACCCCAAAACCTTTCAACACTTTAAGCTCATTGAGGGAGGAGCCATTGAGTATGGCTTCAAATACGCCAATCGTACTCCCCTTGAGAGACTCAAAGCCCAAGCCCAAGGCTTTGATGAGATCATTATTCTCAAAAATGGCTACCTTACGGATACCTCCATCGCCAACATCGCTTTTTATGATGGTAGCCAATGGATCACCCCAAAAGAGCCCCTACTTGCGGGAACCATGCGGGAACAGTTGATAAAAACAAACCAATTAACCGCAAAACCCATTAAAAGTGAAGATTTGAGCCATTTTTCACACGTGGCTTTAATGAATGCTATGATAGGATTTCAGATTCAAAAAAACCCTACTATTCATAGTAACAAAGAAATCATATGCCTTTAAATAATTTACAACAACCAGCCTTTCAAGAGATTATGCAGGAGCATATCTTTAACACCATTGAGTTTCTCTTCAAGTCCAACCAAGAGTTTGGGGTTGCCTGTGAAATTGAATACGTTGAGTTTGATCCTACCCTCCCCCAAGAGATTCAAGGATCACTTCCGGAAGTCACCCTCTTTATGTTGGCAAACTACTCCTTTGAGAGTGCTCGACTCACGGAAGATCGGTTACAGTTTGAAGCGGGATTTGGCTCGGAGAATTTTGGTTCCTTAGTCCAAATTCCCCTGCTCGCGATTAAGCAAATCTTTGTGGGAGAGTATCCCATTTTAATCAACATTGCAGCACCTTCCGAACCGGTTGAAGAGGTCGACTCCATGAGTGCCCTGCTCAACAATCCAGAAAACGCTAAACTGCTCAAAAAAAAGAAATAATCTCTTCCTCTCAAGCAACCTAGCAGTTGCCTGAGATAATATAGTTGACCACGTTATCCACAAACGCGTTGTTCTTGTTCTCTTTGGAGTAGACAATATAGAACTTACGGCTCATGGTGTAGCCATACATGCGCGACTCAAAAAGCTCTCCACGATGCACCTCATCGGCAACGGCATGCTTAGAGATTACCGTTACCGTGGGCTGAGAATCATCCCGATTGGCACGCTTAACACTCTGCAAAGCAGCGGTGGTGTTGCTCACCTCGGAGAGAACATTAAAACTTTTGCACGATACCCCGAGCTCCTCAAAGACCTCACCGATAAGTTTACGCGTGTGCGATCCCTCTTCACGGCAGACCCACTTAAACTCATAGAGCTCTTCGGTTCGTAAAAACTTGGGCAATGGGGAGTTGGAGACAATCACCAACTCATCATCAAACCACTCCCGATAGATCAAATCATCATCAAAAAGGGGCATTTCAATAAGCCCCACATCGAATTTACGCTCTTTGAGCCCTTGAATAATCTTATCGGACACATCAATGCTCAAATTGACATCATTACCAATGCTCTCACTAATCGTATTGAGGCACTCCCCAGGGATCACATAAGACCCAATGGTAAAGGATGCTGCCAAACGAAAGGTCATCTCTTTGTTGATGATCTTTAAAACATCTTTTTCAAGACTGTTAATCGCTTTCTCCAAACGCGTTACTACGCTGTAGAGCTCCTCTCCCTCAGGAGTCAAACGAATACCATTCTTTTTACGATCAATGATCTTGGCCTCTAAATAGTTCTCAATGTACTTAATCTGCTGTGTGACAGCAGGTTGAGAAATCCCCAGTTTTGCTGAGGCTTTTGAGAAACTCCTTTCTCTTGCTACGGTTAAAAATGTCTCCATTTTGACAAAGTCTTTTAACATTACCTACCCTTATATTGTTAATTAAAATCATTATATCAAATAATATTTAAAACTCTTTATAAGTTCGGCAAATATTTGAAGAATAGTTATAATTAATCCTTTTATTGGTATAATATTTATAATAAAGAAAATTTATAAGCAACAAGAAGCGTGATGAAAAATATACTCGAAAACCTAAATAGCGTACAACAAGAGGCGGTCCAACATATTGATGGACCACTGCTAATCTTGGCGGGAGCGGGCAGTGGAAAAACCAAAACACTCACCACAAGATTAGCTTATCTTATCAGTGAAGTGGGTATTGACCCCCTAAATACTCTCACTCTAACTTTTACGAATAAGGCAGCACGTGAAATGCGAGAGCGTGCGGTTGCCATGATCGATCAAAACTACTCCTCCATGCCCCTGCTCTGCACGTTTCATAAATTTGGTCTGCTCTTTTTAAAATTGCACATCGAAAAGCTTGGACGCGCAAACAATTTTGTGATCATTGACAGCGATGACAAAAAACGTATGGTTAAACGCATTGCCAAAGAGCACAACATTGATCTCAATCTCTCATTTATTATGTCGGAGATCTCTAAATACAAAAACACCCTCCTCTCTGCGGAAGAGATTGTTGCCAAAGCAGAGCTTCCCGATTACAAAAAAATTGCCACCATCTACCAAGCCTATCAAAAAGAGATTATTGAAAACAATCTTGTTGACTTTGATGATCTCCTCATGCTCACCTATGAAATCCTAAACTCCAACGATGAGTTACGACATGCTACCTCCAACCGCTATCAGTACATTATGGTCGATGAGTACCAAGACACCAATGAACTGCAATTTAAACTGCTCGAACTTCTTGCCTCAGAACACAACAATCTCTGCGTGGTTGGGGATGATGATCAGAGTATTTACGGTTGGCGAGGGGCAAACATTCGCAACATCTTGGAGTTTGCCAACCATTTCAAGGGGACCAAAACCATCAAGCTAGAGATCAACTACCGCTCCACCACCCCTATCTTGGAAGCAGCCAATGAGCTCATCGAGCATAACCACCAACGTATCGGCAAAACGCTTACCTCCTATCGTGGGGAGGGGGAACCCATTACCCTATTGCATACGCTCAATGAGTCCCTTGAAGCCCGTGCCATCGCCAATGAGATCAAAGATCTTCTAGCAAAGGGAGTCCCCTCCAATGAGATTGCCGTGCTCTACCGCATCAATGCTCTCTCACGCTCTCTAGAGGAAGGCTTTACCAAAGAGGGGCTTGCCTTTAAACTCTTAGGTGGGATGCGGTTTTATGATCGAGCAGAGATCAAAGACATTATCTCCTACTTTCGCGTCTTTGCCAATCCTCATGATGACTTCTCCATTGAACGCATTATCAACAAACCCAAACGTGCGATTGGTAAAGTCTCCCTAGAGAAACTCAAAAAAGCAGCCTACCTTGAACAATCATCCCTCTTTTCTCTGATTGTCAACAAAAGTGAAACCGAACTCACAACCATTGTCAGCAAAAAAGCTTCCAAATCCCTCAAAACGTTTGCCCACCAAATTCAAGAACTCCGTACCCAAAGCCAACACTCTTTGCACAACTTTATCACCTATTTTGAAGAGACAATCGGTCTAAAAAAACACTACGCCTCCATGGCAGATGGGCAAGATCGTATCCTCAACATTGATGAGTTTTACGGTTATTTTAGAGAGACCATTATCAGTAAACCGATGATGAGTCTTGAAGCCTTTATCAATGAGATCTCTTTACAGGGTGAACAGGATCAATTCGATGAACACGCCATTACAATCATGAGCATTCATGCCGCTAAAGGGTTGGAGTTTGAACACCTCTATGTCATTGGTCTAGAGGAGGAGTTCTTCCCACTTCTTGGTGATGGATGCAATATGGAAGAGGAGCGACGCTTAGGATACGTCGCCATTACCCGTGCCAAATCTCACCTCACACTCTGTTATGTCGATAGCCGTTTCTATAAAGGACAACGAAAACGCATCCAAAAGAGCCGATTCTTAGGCGAAGCGGGACTCATCAATGATACTAGCCTAAAAATCACCCGAAGCTCGACTTTCAAAAAAGGGGATCTGGTCAAACACAAAATTTTTGGTATCGGACGAGTACAAAGCAGTACTAAATCGGGACGAGAATACAAACTCAAAATCAACTTTGGAGGCAAGAAAAAAGAGATTTTAAGCTCCTTTGTTCAGTCGGTTTAACTTCTGTACCCCTAAACTTAATAGTTGGCACTCCCTTATTTTGTATCGGATTGCCAAATATTCAATTCCCCTTCATTTGCCATACTAAAAAGAGTATCCCAAATTTTATACATCTCTTCTATATCCAAATCTTCTCCATTTCTATCATAGAGCTTTCCATTTGGAAATATTGAAATATCTAACGCTATATCTCCTTTTTTTAGTTTTGCTATACTTTTAACCTGAGTTCGAAAAAAAAAGAGAGATAAGCAGATAAAAAGAGAAGTCGTCCTATAGTTTTAAAGCACTAAATCTAAAAGAGACGACTAAAAAAATGTTAACAAAAATATTCTGTGAGATAGATGACTTGATGCAAGAGTTTGAAGAGAAATATAAAAGAAGACTATTGGAGAGCCAAGAGGTCAAAGTAAAATATGGTTCAAGATTGAGCATGAGTGAAGTAATGACGATTGTGGTCTATTATCATAACTATGGCA
>Ga0256843_1002418_pt1 | contig 13642 bp, 12 predicted proteins | sample AlvinellametaG_FD_191572 | JGI IMG/M metagenome (GOLD analysis project Ga0256843, IMG submission 191572) | Pompeii worm associated microbial communities from hydrothermal vent at the East Pacific Rise, Pacific Ocean - Alvinella | ecosystem: Host-associated > Annelida > Integument > Unclassified ... | reverse complement strand
GGAGTTCAGCGAGCTCATGCTGAAGGAAGCGAGGGTTGCAGTGGTTCCCGGTTCGGCCTTCGGAAAGGCCGGGGAGGGATATATCAGAATAAGCTATGCTACGGCATACGAGCAGCTCGAAGAGGCTATGGACAGGATGGAGAAAGTCCTGAAGGAGAAAAAGCTCGTCTGAGTCCCTCTCCCTCTCTTCTTATTTGCCCTTTTCTGGGGGATTAACCTCTCCTGGACCACATGGGATCTGGCCAGAAAACATGCGGGCACGAAATGCAAGAAGACTGCCCTCCGGTGCGGGAAGCAAAGGTAAAAAGAGCCCGCAGGCTCACTCCAGAGCCGCGAGGAGCTTCTCGAGGAACATCTTCTCCGGGTAGGCGCCCTCGAACTGGACCTTGTCCTCGCCGTCCACCTGGATGACTATCTTCGGGACGGCCATGACGCTGTACTGGTCGGCCCACTCCGGGTACTCAATGGCCTCGACCATGTCGCCGAGTATCCTGCCCTTGCCGGCGTTGGTGTTCTCGATGGCGAACTTGTGGGCCATTCTAACTGCGAGCGGGCAGTACGGGCAGGTGGGGGTGACGAAGACGAGTATCCTGACGTCCCTCTCAACGGTGGCGAGGGCTTCCTTGGTCTCGGGCATGAGATCGGTGCTCGCGTTGCTAACGTCAACTATGTCCTCGAGGAAGGCGCCGAACTCGTGCCCGGCCGGAAGGCCGAAGAACCTGACGCCCATATCTTTGCCGTCCTGGGTTATGGTTATCGCCGGGGCGCGGTCGATCCTGTACTGCTCGGCAACCTTCCTGCCCTCCTCCGTGTCGAAGTCGTGGAACTCGTAGGTGAGCTTGTCGCTGAGCTCGCTGAGCTCCTGGACCAGGCCCTTAAGCTGGTCGCAGTACTGGCAGTGCTCCTTTCCGATAAACCCGATTATCTTAACCGGGTTCGTCATCTTCGAGAAGAACTCCTCCCGGATGACCTTCTTATCAGCATCACTAATCAATCCCATCCGCAACACCTCCATCTAAAGGTTTATAACGCTTTGATGACAATACTCCGTGGAGTTTAATCTCCAAGTTTGCAACCTAAGGTTGAATGTTCACTATATAAGCTTTACGTCACAAATCTGGGTGGTGTGGGTCATGCCTGAACCGGACATCTTTTACATCCTGGGGAACAAGGTCAGAAGGGAACTGCTCAGTCATCTAACCTGTACAGAATGCTATTTCAGCTTCCTGAGCAGCAAGGTCACGGTTTCTTCAACAGCTGTGGCAAAGCACCTCAAAATAATGGAGAGAGAGGGTATCCTAAAATCCTACGAGCGGGAGGGGCCGTTCATCGGACCCGCGAGGAAGTACTACGACATCGCCATCTCGAGGACGTACGTGACCACCATCACCCCGAACATATTCTGGTACCGCGGGCTTGACCTGAGCGAGAGGCCCCTGGACAGGCTGACCGTTGACATATCGGGGGTTTCAACGGAGGAGAAAGACCTCCTCAAACTTGTGAACTCCTTTTTACTCATGACATCGGAGCTTGAAAAGGTCCTCCTGGCACTCCAGTCCATCGAGAGCGTAAGGGACAGCCTGATGCAGAACATCAAACGCAGGTACCTTGAGGAGATCGGCGACATGACCCAGCTGGCCATCCTCCACTACCTGCTCCTGACGAGAGAAGCGACCGTTGAAGAGCTCAGCGACAGACTCAACCTCAAGGAGCGGGAGGTCATAGCAAAGGCCCAGGAACTGGACAGGTTTATACCGTTAAAGATAAAAGACGATGTAATTGAAATCGATGAAGAGCGGCTCAAACAAAAGATTGGCGGTGGCAATCATGGCGGAGAAGATTAAGGTTCTCGTTAACGAAGACCTCTGTTACCTCTGCGGTGGATGCGCCGGCGTCTGCCCAACCCTCGCGATAGAGGTGCACGCAAGCGGGTGGGAGTTCTTCCAGGACAAGTGCATAAGCTGCAGGATATGCATAAACGCCTGCCCTGTGGGGGCGCTATCGGCCCAACCCTTGGAGGTGAAAGAATGAACCTAAAATACGACGTTGTCGTTGTCGGTTCCGGCATAGCCGGGCCGATCGTTGCGAGAAACGTTGCAAGGTCAGGTTTTTCAGTCCTTCTCATTGATAAAAAGCCAGCGATAGGTACGCCAAAGCAGTGCGCGGAAGGTATAAGTGCCAAGATCTTTGAAAAGTATGACATCCCCTACGACAGGCGTTTCATCAACCGCGAGATTTATGGTGCCAAGCTCTACTCCCCCAGCGGCTATGAGCTTGAACTCCGCTATAAGGACGTCAGCGGTGTCATTCTCGAGAGAAAGGTCTTCGACAAGATGCTGGCCTACTACGCGGCGAAGGCCGGGGCCGACGTCCTGCCGAGGACCGAAGCTTTGGACGTTATCAAAAAGGACGGCAAGGTTGTTGGAATCAAGGCCAAGCACGAGGACGAACTCCTCGAGATTTACGCCGAGGTTATCGTTGCCGCTGACGGCGTCGAGAGCACGATAGCGAGGAAGGCTGGCATAAACACCTACGCCCCGCCGCACGAGTTCGACTCGAGCTACGAGTACGAGATGCTCATAGAGGGCTACGATCCCGATTTAATCCACCTCTGGTTCGGCAACGAGATTGCGCCTCGCGGTTACGTCTGGGTCTTCCCGAAGGACGAGGACAGGGCCAACGTTGGGATAGGCATAAACTCGGACAACCCGCAGACGGCCAAGTACTACCTCGACAAGTGGCTGAAGGAGAACAAGGTACCGGCCAAGAAGCTCCTTGAAATCAACGTCGGCGTCGTGCCCGTCGGTGGTTTCGTCAAGGAACTTGCCAAGGACAACGTTCTCGTCGTCGGCGACGCCGCTCGTCAGGTCAACCCGATGCACGGCGGCGGAATGGCGGAAGCGATGGAAGCCGGAACGATAGCGAGCAAGTGGATTGTGAAAGCCTTAGAAGAGGAGAACATCTCGCTCCTCCAGAACTACACCAAAGAGTGGTGGGAGACCGACGGAAAGAGGCTCGAGAAGGTCCTCAAAGTCAGGAAGGTCACGGAGAAGCTCACCGATGAAGACCTCGACCTCTTCATACAGGTCCTCAGCGGGGCAGACGCGGAGAAGATAGCCGGCGGGGACTACGTGGAGGTCATAAAGGCGCTCCTCAAGCACCCGAAGGTTCTCCTCAACCCGAGGAGGATAAAGCTTCTGAAGGAGCTCATCTGACTACTTTTTCTCCTTCTTCCAGTCTCTGCAGTTCATGTCAACGCATACCTCGTACTCTCTGCCCTTTTCACGGATTTTCACGACGGGCGCACCGCCGCAGCAGGTTTTATCGGTGGGGATTATCTCCCCGCGCTGAAGCAGAGGATAGGTCACGTTGCACTTCGGCCAGTTGGAGCAGCCGACAAAACGCTTGCCGGTCTTCCTGTTGTAGCGGACAACCAAATCGCCGCCGCACTTGGGGCACTTTCCTATCACCAACGGGGTCTTCTTCTCACCGCTGGCGGCGTTTTTAGGTCCTTCCCTCGTTTCGTTAGCACCTCCCCCAGAATGGCGCGTGTTGGAGGTAGCTTTCGATGTCGTCACTCCCGTCCCGGTGGTTTCCATGAGCATCCTCCCGATGTCCATCTCCTTTTCCTTGAAGACCCTGAGGATTTTAACGAGCTGGTTCTTGCTCTCCTCGATCACGCTCTCCTTCTTCGCCTTTCCGCCCATTATTTCTTCCATCTTCTCCTCGAAGGCCTTCGTCAGCTCGACGCTAACTATGTCTGGCACGTTCTTCTCAAGGGCCTCCACTACGCGCATCCCGAGGGGCGTGACCTTTATCTTTCTCTTCCCCTCTATGTAGCCGCGGCTGTAGAGCGTTTCGAGAATCTGGGCTCTCGTCGCCTTGGTGCCAATGCCGAGGTCTTCCATCTTCTTGATCACGGCGGCAGGGGAATAACGTGCGGGCGGTTTCGTCTTCTTCTTCTCGCGTTTTATCTGCAGAACATTCACGGGTTCGCCTTCCTTGAACGCCGGCAGGATGACCTCATCGAACTTGACGTACTTTCCGTAAACTTTCAGCCACCCCTCTTTGAGGGTCCGGGAGCCGCTCAGGATAAAGCGGTGGGAGTTGGAGTTTATGAAAACCTTCATGCTCTCTCTCACAGCAGGATCCATGAAGAGCGCCAGGAAACGTCTGACAATGAGATCGTAGAGGTTTGCCTCGTCCTTCGTTAACTCGCCCTCTTTCGGGAGCTCGCCGGTCGGATAGATTGCCGGGTGTGCGGGGTCGTCCTTCTTGCCCTCCACTGGCTTGAGTTTCTCCTTGCCTAAAAGGGCGTGGGCAAAGGGCTTGTACTCGGGGAGCTTGGCCAGTTTCTGAAGTATCGAACGGAAGTTGAGGTTCTTTGGCAGCTTCTGCGAGCTTGTCCTCGGGTAGCTCGTATAACCCTTCTCATAGAGCTTCTGCGCAAGCTCCAGCGTCTTCTTGGGGGAGTAACCGAAAGCCGAATACGCCTCCCTCTGCAGGGTCCCGAGGTCGAAGGGAACGGGGGGTTTCCTCTGCTGTTGCCTGACCTCCACCCTCTCCACAAAGGCGGGCCCCTTTTTCGCCTCCTCGACAATGCGTTTTGCCTCGTCTTCGTCCAGAATGCGCTCTTTCTCGTAGACGGCAGTGTACTTTTCGCCGTTCTTCTCGAGGAGCATCTTGATGACCCAGTAAGGTGTCGGCTTGAAGTTCTGGATCTCCTTCTCGCGTTCGACGAGAAACTTGAGGGTCGGCCCCTGGACACGGCCGGTCGAGAGAACCATCCATTTCCCGCTGGCACGCTTTATTGCGGATGTCAGGGCTCTCGAAAGGTTCACGCCCCAGTACCAGTCGAGTATGTGGCGCGCTATCCCGGCGTCGGCCATCCCAAAGTTGATGGTCGGTTCGAGGTTGTACCATGCCCGCAGGAGGTCGGCTTTTGTGAGGGCCGAGAACTTCATGCGCTTGGCCTTGGACGGGTCGACGCCGCAGGCGTACTTGAGGGCAGTGTAACCTATCACCTCGCCCTCCGTGTCGTAGTCACACGCCACCACGAACTCGTCCGCTTCCTTTGCAAGGGTCGACAAGGCCTTGATGTAATCCTTGGCATAGCTCTTGCCCTTCTCGGCGACGTAGACCGGCACCCACTCGATGTCAAAGATTGGGTAGCCGTATGTCTTAACCTTGGGGGCGAGGGAGAACAGGTGGCCGACGGCGGGGGCCACGATTACCTTCTTCCCGTCCCGGGTGAACTCGTAATAGTTTACCTTACCGATCTTTTTTCTAACGGGCTTTCCCTCCGCCAGGGCATAGGCGATTTTTCTCGCAACGTTGGGCTTTTCGGCTATGATGAGCGTTACCATGCCAGCACCTTGTTGGTGTTAGAGGGAGCCTATAAAAATCATTTGGCAAGGGAAACTTTGCCTTGCAAAGTTTCATCAAAAAGTTCCGACTGTTTTGTGGTGTTATTCTTGATGTCGTGCGCCTCCTAATCGCAACTATAGCTTTGGGTTTGAGTTTAAAATAAACCTCCTGAATCAGTTTCAACCTCGTTTCTGGCGTTCTTCGGACGCCGTTTAGAGAGTGAAACACTCACCAAGCAAGCTTTTGGAAAAAGCTTGACCAAAAGGATGCCCTTCTTACTCATAGGCGAAAGGTCAATCGTGCACTCTCAAAATGGGGAGTCCAACGCGAGTTTAACATTATAAGGAACCCCGTGGAGTAGTTTCAGTTTATTTCTGGCGCCCTCCGGGCGCCTTCTTGGGTGAAACACTCACAGAAAGGGGCAAATCTAGTAGAAACCCCTTCTAAAACTTGCACTTCTAAAAAAGGCACATAAACTTCCGCCAGCGCTTTCGTCAGAAAGGGCTGAATGGTGGGCCCGCGGGGATTCGAACCCCGGACCTCCACCTTGTCAGGGTGGCGTCATAACCAGTCTAGACCACGGGCCCAACCCAAGGATGGTGGACCGGCCGGGATTTGAACCCGGGGCCTCCGCCTTGCCAAGGCGGCGCTCATACCAGGCTGAGCTACCGGCCCACTCCCATTGACGCCGTAATCACCTACCGGAGCGACTTTATAAATTTTTTGGTCGATAAGATGGAGGTCGAAAAGTTAATAGCCGTTTTGACGCACTTTTCTACGGTGATACCATGAACCCGATTGAAGAGGCCCTGAAAATAAAGGACCAGATAATTGAGTGGAGAAGGGACTTCCACATGCACCCCGAGCTCAAGTACGAGGAGGAACGGACATCGAGGATTGTCGAGGAGCACCTGCGCCAGTGGGGATACAGGATAAAGCGCGTTGGCACTGGGATAATCGCGGACATCGGCGAGGGTGAAAAGACGATAGCCCTCCGCGCCGACATGGACGCCCTCCCGGTTCAGGAAGAAAACGACGTTCCCTATCGGTCAAAGGTCCCGGGAAAGATGCATGCCTGCGGCCACGACGCCCACACGGCCATGCTCCTTGGGGCGGCAAAGATAATATCCGAGCACGTCGAGGAGTTTGGTGGCAGGGTGAGGCTTGTTTTCCAGCCTGCGGAGGAGGGCGGCAACGGCGCGGTGAAGATGATAGAAGGGGGTGCGCTGGAGGGTGTCAATGCCATATTCGGGTTCCACGTCTGGATTGGGCTCCCGAGCGGGGTGATTGGCATTCGTGACGGTCCGTTCTTGGCCGGAGCTGGAATCTTCAGTGGAAGACTTCTCGGGAAGGGCGGACACGGTGCGGCCCCCCATATGTCCCTGGACCCGGTTCCCGCCCTGGCGGAGTTAATCCTTGCGTACCAGACGATAATCAGCAGGAACCTCGACCCGATCGAAACGGGGGTTGTCAGCGTTACGTCCGTCCACGCCGGGACGGCATTTAACGTGATTCCTGAAACGGCTGAGTTCAAGGGGACTTTCAGGTTCTTCAAGCCGGAAGTCGGCGACATGATAAAGAAGAGGATGGACGAGATAGCCGCGGGGGTCTCCAGAGCCCACAATCTGAAGTACGAACTGAACGTTGAGGAGCTCACGCCCCCGACGATAAACGACAAGGAGATGGCCGATTTTGCGAGGGAAGTTGCGGAGAAGTACGGCTTCAAGTACGGAGACGTTCAACCCTCAATGGGTGCGGAGGACTTCTCGTTCTACCTCCAGAAAGTTCCAGGAGCGTTTCTGGCCCTTGGAATCTACAACGAGGAGAAGGGGATAGTCTATCCGCATCACCACCCGCGCTTCGACGTCGACGAGGACGTTCTCCACCTCGGCACCGCGATGGAGGTTGCCCTCGCTCTGGAGTTCCTCAGGTGATTTCCTTTCCCAGTATCTCTATTTCTCCTATTCTCTCCGCACCCAGCCCGATGACGTCCATTGGCACTGTTGTCAGAACGCTCTTGAACCCCAGGTCCCCTGCCCTTTTTAAAGCCGGCGGCAGGTCCTCAAGCCTTCCCCATAGAAGGAGGGCGCATCCGTCCCTGCCGGGGAGGTTTCGAAGGGCGTAGTAGGACTCTCCGCTCCTCCCGGCCTCGATGGTGTAATGGACTCCAGCGATGTTGTCCTTGAAGGCCGAGAACCATATGCTGTACGAGCTCTGAAAATGGCCTGCCACAAGCTCGAGTCCTCTGACATCCTCCCAGGAGAACTGCCCTCTTGAGACACTGCCTTTTCCCCTACCGGGGACCCTTACAATCCTGCCCCGGAAAAGTTCCATATCAAAGCCTCTCCGCTCGTAGAATCCTTTTGCATCTTCATCGGGCTGAACACTCATGAACTCTGCTCCCTTTTCGGCGGCAATCTCCTCCGCAAATTCCAGGAGGCGGCTTCCAATGTCCTGTCCCCGGTAGTTGGGATGGACTTCGATAACGTCTATGTGAGCTATCCTCCGGATTTCGCCGAGGACTGGCTCTTCTGAGAAGAGCACCTCTATCTCGCCAACAACTCTCCCGTCGAGCTCTGCAACCGCAACGAGCTGGTCATCGAGCAGGAGGTTGTTGAGGTGAATCGAGAGGGTCTCGACCGCCATCCACGGTCCGCCCCGGCTGTAACGCTCGTGGACGCTGTCGCTGAGTTCATCTTCCCGGGCATGGAGCCGGACTATTCCCTCAACGTCATCAAGGGTCGCCAGGCGGATTCTCATCGTCCTCACCTAAGTAGCCAAACTTCTTGAGAACGTGCATTATTGCCTCCGCCCCGCCGTCCCCGTAGGGCTTCTCGGTAACGTAGTCCGCTTTCTGCTTGAGGCTTTCGGGGGCCTGGGCAATCGCGACCCTGTAACCGACGACGCGAAAAGCATCGAGGTCGTTCTCGCCGTCGCCGACGTGGGCCACCTCGCCCGGTTTTATTCCGAGGAACTCGCAGGCCTTCTCTATCCCCGTCCCCTTGTTAATCCAGGGCTTTTTCACGTGGATTGCGAAGCCCGAATCAACGGCCACTAAGTTAAGTCCGAGCTCCTTGATGATAGCTCTCACGGCTTCAACCGGGACAGTTCGCCTCAGAACGAGTCCGGCCTTCCTCTCCATCGTCGAGAAGCTCAGCTCGGCCTCTGGATGGCGCCTCTTCAGCTCGCTCCAGAGAAGCCACTCCTCGTCCATGTCCGTCAGAAAAACGCGCTTCCTCATCGTTCCCTCGCCCTTCAGCGAGAGCGCCCCGCCGTCTTCGGCTATGACCGGCCCGCTCGTTCCTATGAAAACGGCGGCCGCCTCTGCAAAGGGAACGGAGTTACCAGTGACCAGCATGACCGGAACGCCGAGCCTCTCGGCGAGCCTTATAGCCTTCAGGGCGTCGATGCTCAGCGTCCTGTCGCGGTACGTTATCGTGCCGTCTATGTCGAGGGATATCGCCTTTATCATTCTCTCACCCGCCGGGGGTATGTGGGGAGGAATAAAAGCCTAATGGTCCTTCATGACCTCCCTCAAAACACTCGTTGCATAAACACCCTTTGGCAGGAAGAACCGGAAGCACATTCCAGTCTCGGGAATGTAGCCGTAAGCCATGCCGAGGGGGCGGATTAAGAGCTCTCTCCTGCCCCCGGGCTCGGCCATAGGCTTCGGGAGCTTTCTGAATGTCTCGAGGGTTATTCCCTCCTCCTCGAGGATTTCCCCCTCAAGTTCGCCGGGAAGTCCCTTGGCTTTCCTCATCGCGAAGCCGAAGAGCGGGCCCGAAACCATGGCCTGCCCCCTCTCCACCTTCTCACGGACGAAGTTGATGTTCGTCTCGGTGACGCGGTACGTCCTGTCGCGGTACGGGATTCCTCCCTTCACCTGAATAACCACATCGCCGACGAGAGGTTCGCCGAGCGGTAGCTCCTCGATTCTTCTCGACAGGTAGAGGTTGAAGAGGTAGCTCTGGTAGGAGTGGATGAAGATGCGCATTATCGGGAGCGGGAGCGACAGGAAGGCCTTTTTCCAGCTTCCGGTTTTCTTGTAGGTGTAGAGTAGCGTTCTCTCGTAGCGGAGGAAGCGAGGGAACTCCTCCAAGGCCCTGTCAACATCACCGGTCTCCCAGAAGTTCTTTCTTGCCTCGTCTCCCTCCATGCTCCCGTCGGCGTAGCCGAGGAAGAGTCTCGCCGCTTCCTCAAACTCTTCCCGCAGAAGGAGCTTTCCAATCAGATGGTTCACCACCCTTCTCTCGCCGAAGCGCTGGTAACCGAAATAGTTAGGGAAGCCACCTTTCTCGCGGAGCTCCCGGATTATCTCCTTAGCCCTTTCAAAGGCATCCTCGCCGACGCTCCTGACGATTATCCGAAAGCGGTTGCCGAGCAGGTGGCCGAGCTTTATGAACCTCCCGTAGGAGACGAACCTAAGTTGGATGTCCCGGATTTGAACTGACTCAACTTTCTCCCTCGCCCCGGCCGGCACGCTTATGTACTGGTAGGTTATCGCGTGTCTGTCTTTCGTCCCGGCGAAGCCTATATCCCGGTGGCTTATCCCGGCGCGCTTGGCTATCTCCTTAATAACTGCCATCGTGTCCCAGTTGCGCTTCTTGAGGAGGAAAATCGCGTGCTTCCTCCCCTCGAAAATCTGGGGAAGGGGCTCTTCGATGACAACAAAATCCTCGGGAAGGACCTTGATTCTACCTCCTATCCCGGGCTTCTCGCTCAGGTGCCGGAACTGGGAGAAGAACTCGCGGTACTTCATTTCACCCACCCACAATCTTTAGAAATTCTTGGAATGACCTGCAGTTTCTCTTGAGCTTTTTAAAGTCAAGTTTGTCCACGTAATCTGGCAGTTGATATTTTTCGTATCCTTCCCGTTTTTTCAGCTCATCGGAAGGCTTAGTGCTCCACTTGTAACCCAAACTCCTGCAAATCCACTCCTCGATTTCGTGTTCGAAGAGGAGGATTTTAACAGGCGTTTTTACACCTTTCGGGATGTGTCTCTGTACCTCTCTTTTACGAGAGGGGTAGTTAGATGGGCCGTCCCCATCGTAAACCATGAGAATAAAATCGGGTCTGGCGAGTTCGGCCGCCTTAATCATTCTGTTGAGCTTAGGGTCGCAAAGAAATGGAGCGTGGATGGGGTTTTTCCTTCCCGTTATCTTCTTTAGTCTGATACTGGTAAGCCCCTCACGGTTCAATCTGTTTAGAAGACGCTTGAAGAATTCCCCTCCGTAGGCATCTTCGGTTATTATCACTATTTCTTTTGTCATGCTCATCACTGCTCGTCGTTTTCAACTAGCGAGCCGTAGAGCCACCCCTCGCTGAGGGTGATGCCTTTCTCGTTGAGGAACTTTTTGATTTTCTCCGGGTTCTTTATCCTCCTGAAAATGGTCTCGCCCTTCTCTTTATCCACAAGTACAAGCTCTGAAGGTTCGACAATATCAACAACCACCGGCGAGTGAGTTGTAATAATAACCTGGCTCCTGCTCTCTTTGAGCGTGTCAATGATGAGCTCGAGGGTTTCCGGGTGGAGGGAGTTCTCTATCTCGTCAATTATCAGGAGAGGGGGCTTTAGATAGGCCGCAGTCAGTATCGCAAGGACTTTGTAAAATCCGTCCGAGATGCTTGGAGGCGCGAGCTCAAGGTCGTTCTCAAAGACCTTCATCATAACCCTGCCGTCCTCCGTCAGCTGGAAGAACACCCTCGTGTTCGGAAACGCCATCGAAAGGGGCTTGGATATCTCATCTGGAAGCCTTCCCTCGCGAAGCCAGATGTTGTAGAGGAGTGGGACGAGGTTCGAGGCGTCTTCGTTGAGGGTTGTTTCTTTGCGGGGATACTGCGGGTTTTTGGCACTTCTTATGTTCAGCTGTCTGAGCAGGGGCGAAGATACCAACAGAAGGAACCCTTTCACAAAGCGAGAAATTACGAGATCCTCTCCTATTTTAGGGGAGACTACGAAAATTTCCTTTTTACTAGCATATCTCGTCTTGATTAACGGCAGGGCTCCAAACAATTTCCCTAAGACCTCCGAGAAAAACGCCTCTTCAGGCTTTTCAGGAGATAAGAGACCAAGGAGAGAGCTTGAACCTGGAGCTTCCAGCATGAGCTCAGGCTCTGGAGGGATGAATAGGTTATTAATCAGCCCCGGGACTTCTTTTGTTGCCCAGTAGAATCTTTCAGAGTACTTAAGATGAACACTGGGGCCTTTCTTCTCGAGAGTTAGATACCCCTTAACCTCAAGAACCTCCTTCAAAATCCTAAAACTCCCACCCGTCCCAGTAAAAGTAGTCTCAAAGTAAACGTCGTATCCATCAACGTTGAAGAGCATTCCCACTGTTATCGGGAGCTCCTCCTTTCCGGCCCAGACGACGTTGTTGTAGCCCCACCACTCCAAGAAGGGGTTTTCGTCCCCCTCGACATAGATTTTTCTGAGGAGCTTGAATACTTCAACAAGGTTCGTTTTACCTGAAGCGTTAGGGCCGATTAGAACGTTGAACTTATTAAGCTCCACCTCACAGTCCCTGAGGCTTTTGAAGTTTTTGACAACGAGTTTCTTTAACCTCACGCTCTCACCGAAGATTAAAAACGGCTAAATGATTAAAAGGCTTCCGTTCACACCAGCTTTAAATGGCCCGTAACCTTGTCTACCAGCTCCTCTGGCCCGGGCCCGATGGCTAAGACGGTTATTGTCCCCGGGGGAATCTCTGTTAATCCCGCGTCCCTTATGAGCGCCGTCGGAAGCCCGAGCCTTTCAGCCTTCTCCTTGAGTTGGAACAGCTCCTCGAGGTTCTCGGCCCTGACTACGACCTTCTTCTGCCCCTCTTTGAACCAGGCCTTGAACCACTCCGGTTTTTCCTTCTGAGCTTTTATTGCCGCGGTAACGGCACCGTGAGCAACCTGAACCGCGAACTTGCCCTTGCTGAGCTTGAGGTCTCTTCTTGAAACGATAACCTGCTTGTACTTGAAAGCGCTCATGGGAGAAAAGAGAAGAAAGGGGCTTATAAATTTAAGGACTCAGAGTCCGCCCTCGAGTTTCGCAGGGGGCTTGGTTCCGGTTCCTTCATCTTCCTTCTTCGGGAGCCCTCCAGGACGCTTGGCTTTCTTCTTCTCCAGCACTTTCCTGCACTTCTCGGCGCTGTCCCAGTACTTGTAAGCCAGCGCTCCGAGGATTATGGTGAGGATTATGAAGAGGATGGCAATCGGCTTCCAGGTGTTCTTCTGCGGTGGCAGGTAGAACTTGGAGATGTTCTCGAGCTCCTGGGCGAGCGGTTCTGGGTTCTTCATGCTCGCGAGAGTCTTGTTGACGTAGCCGGGCAGTTCTTCGGGGCTTGGCCATACCTTTACCTTCTCAACAACGACCTTTGGGGGCATGCTGTTTATCGTTACGAGGTTCCCGAGGTCCATTGAGTGTTCGTTTCCGAGCGGGTCGAGGTACGTGAGAACCGCCCGTACGTTGGTCAGGTTCTCTTTGAGGACCTTCACGTCTATCATTATGTTCTTGGCCTCCCCTGCCTTGATTGTGCCGAGGTGCAGCTCGTTGCTTCCGTCGAGGGCGTTGCCGAGGTACAGGTGGAGGGTTGCGTTGGTTATGAATTCATAGGCGGGGTTTTTCCCGCCAGCCTTTACGCCAAACTTGAGTTTTACAGTGTCCCCAGGTTTTGCGCTTATATAGTTGCTCCAGGTGCCGTTGTATGCCTGAGCGCTAACCTCCAGGGTTGGAATCGCGTAGACAACTATCCCCTTCAGGCTTGGAGATGTGACCGTTCTCTGGGTCCCGGTGAGGAGGCTCTCGTCATCGTAGTATTTTACCACGGCCTTTCCTATCTCGAAGGTCCCAACTTTCGTGGGTTTGAGGACGTATATGAGGGCCGGCATCTTGCTGAACGCAGGGAGTGTCTTGATGTTCCAGCTCTGGGTGCTGCTCACGAGTTCGAATCCGTTGGGTATCGGGGCTGCCACGTTCAGGTCGTAAGCGTCGCCCCTGCCGTTGTTTTCCACGCTTATGGCGATTACGAGATAGTCGTTAAGGAGAATCTTCTTGGGGATGGCGTTCATTGTAACGCTGATGGATGCCTCGCGTACGGGGGGCGTAACCTGGGTGTCCTTCGGGGCGTAGAGCTTCAAATGGACACGGTTGTACTTAACGTCTGCGCTGGTTATCATAAAGCTCAGAGGGGTTCCTGATATGGCCTGGCTCTGCCCTATGGAGAGGAGGTATGTGTTGAGAAGCTTTGAACCGTTGTAAACCTTCACGCTGACCTTGGTTGAGGAAACT
>Ga0256843_1002417_pt1 | contig 13645 bp, 12 predicted proteins | sample AlvinellametaG_FD_191572 | JGI IMG/M metagenome (GOLD analysis project Ga0256843, IMG submission 191572) | Pompeii worm associated microbial communities from hydrothermal vent at the East Pacific Rise, Pacific Ocean - Alvinella | ecosystem: Host-associated > Annelida > Integument > Unclassified ... | reverse complement strand
ATGTCCGCCTCTTTTATAAACCAAAAGTCATCTCTATAGACAGCAGACTTTGCCATAAGTACCTCTTTTAAGGAGCCATCCTTAACACTAAAAACACGAATTCCCTCTGCTCTCTCTTGGAGTGGAAGCATTTTAGAGAAGTAAATATACTGGCCTTTGTAAATGAAAAAGAGATCTCGGGTAGGACTTAAGTACTGTGAAGTTTTACGAATGTTACTAGAAAATTCCTCGGCACGAGCAAAACTTGACCAGGAGTGTAAAGAGATAAAGAGCACAATAATAATAGTCGAAACAACAACAAACGGTCGTAAAACATCAACTCTTGAGTAGCCTAGAGAGAAAAAAGAGACCAAAGCATTGGAACGAATAAGAAAAATTTTTGTACTTATCATTGCAAAGACTAAAGAGATAGGAAGAAGCATATCTATTGCAAAAAACGACTTATATACTAAGTAAATGAGGAGTAAGTTTGCAGAAGATGAGAGTTCATCAGCAAATCCCATATAATCAAAACCGACAAGAAAAAGGACTAAAGAGCCCAAGATAATAATAAAATACTTTAAATAGTGAAAGGCAATGTACTTAAATGCTAACATAACCACTCTTCAGGCAGTGATTTTTTTGCATACTTAGAACTTGTCTCCTCCATTGTGTGTTCGAGTAAGAAGAGTACAGCTTCTGTTGTCCATGAGAGAAAAGGGTCTAAAGCCTTCTGCTGCTCTTTTGAAAACTCACCAAGAACATAAGAGGATACTTCTCCTTTATGTTCAGGTTTCCCTATACCCATTCTCACACGAATATACTCTTTAGATATGTTTGCGTCAATTGACTTTAAACCATTATGACCACCATGACCACCTCCGCGTTTAAAACGGAGACTTCCAAAAGGTAAATCTAAATCATCATGTATTACAACCACTTGCTCTTGTTTGTAAAAATTCTTTACTTTTACAACAGAATTTCCAGAGAGATTCATAAAAGTCATTGGTTTTAATAAAAAATGATTTTGAAATTTGTAGCATTCACCTAAGAATGATGAGGAGGAGACATCTCTTGCTTGAGACTTTTCAATAAGTTTGTCGATAACCATAAAACCGATGTTATGGCGTGTTTTTTCATACTCGGAACCAGGGTTCCCCAGTCCGACTATGAGCATAATTATTTCGCTTTAATTATACTTAGAACAGATACACGATCAGAATCTGTAAATGTAACGTTCTCAATTTTGTCTAAATCACGAATAAGTCTAGAATCTCCAACATCCATATCAGTTACATCGATAGAGATTTCATTTGGAAGATTTTCAATAGCAGCTTTTACACGTAAACGTTTTTTAGCTACATTCACTAAACCTTTGTTTTTAAGACCAATTGCTTCACCTTTTGGTACAACTGGTACGTGGTAGTTTGTAACAACACCTGGTTGTGCTACCATTAAATCAACATGTAAAAGGTTACCAGTTACTGCGTGTGACTCATAAGACTGAACTACAACGTTCATCTCTTTACCATCAACTTTTACTGGGAATGCAATATTCTCTTTATTACGAACAGCACGGATATATTCATTCATTTTGAATGCAGCATTCATATTTTCAATGCCTTTTCCGTAAATATTCGCAATTAGATAACCATCACGGCGAAGTGCTTTTGTAGCACCAGTGCTCATACTCTCTCTAATTATACCTTCTAACATGTAGATCCTTTGTGTTTTAAAAATGGTCGCAATTATACCCAAATATTTTTTAAATATTACTTTAAATCAAAAATATCGTCATCATCTTTGTCTATAACTATACTCTCTGTGACAGTAGCTTCACTCGCTTGTCCACTACTTAAACCGCTCATTTTCAGTTCCAAATCCGAAGGACTTGTAGCATTTTCTAGGGCTTGCTCTTTGGAGATAATTCCCTCTAAATAAAGATCGTAAATAGACTGGTCAAAACTTTGTGACTTATAGTGCTCTTTTCCTGCCTCAATTGTGTCTTTTATCTCATAGTCTCTATTTTCCATAATGAGCTTCTCAATTCGTGGAGTCTTTACAAGAACTTCCATAGCTGCTCGGCGTCCACCATCTACCGTTGGGACTAAACGCTGAGATATAACTCCCTGTAAAACACCTGCCACAGAGAGACGTACACGATTTTGTTCATCTGTTGGAAACTGTGCAATAATTCTGTTAATTGTCTCTTTTGCATCAATAGTATGCAGAGTTGAAAAGACTAAGTGACCTGTATCTGCTGCATGTAGTGCAAGGTTAATTGTCTCTCTATCACGCATCTCCCCAACCAAAATAATGTCAGGATCTTCACGAAGGGCTGCTCTTAGAGCGGTTCCAAAGGAGAGTGTATCTTGACCTACAGAACGCTGGTTTATAATGCAACCTCTATCTTTATGCACAAACTCAATAGGATCTTCAATAGTAATAATATGCTTTTTCTTTTTTAGATTTATTTCATTAATGAGCGCTGCAAGTGTCGTTGATTTACCAGAACCCGTAACACCTGTTACAAGTACTAAGCCACGCTCTTTTTGTGTAAAGCTCTTCACAATGTCTGGGAGATGAAGCTCTTCAAAAGAGGGGATTTTAACAGGAATAACACGAAAAACTGCAGATATCCCATCCATTTGGAAAAAGATATTGACACGAAAACGGTTATTTTCATCAAATGGGTAGACGAGGTCTAGCTCTTTGTGCTCAACTAACTCACCAAAACGCCCTTTTAAAAGCTCTTTAGCAAATGTCATAGCATCTTCTTTGGACAAAATACCACCAGAGAACTGCACAATATTTCCATTAATACGAGCTCGTATAACAGAGTTTGCTTTAATGTGAAGGTCAGAACCACCAACTTCAATCATCTTCTTTAGGTGCATTCTTACCTTTTTTAGCTGTTCAAATGTTAACTTACTAACATCTACTTGAACACCACTCATAATGTTTCCAATATCTCTGCAAAGGCATCTTTAAAAGCTACAAGACCATCCTCAATCTGTTTGTCTAAAACAGCCTGAAAATCTATGCCTGCATCTGCGATTTTTGCAAAGTGTTCATCTATGAGTCTCTTCTCTATTGGTAGAGCACTCTGCTCTTTTTTCTCTTTTGCAAAGGCTAAAATTGTCTCAACTGGTGCTGTGTTTACACTGTTGTAAGCAAGAAGGTTTTCTATGTAGTAATCAGCAGGGAGAGAGTCATCTTTTACACCAGTACTTGCAAAGAGTGCACGACAAGATTTCACCTGCATCTGCTCAATTGCTGCATAGATGTCCGCACTATTGTAAATACCACTGAGTGCTACAGGAATGCCCTTTTGTGCTAACTCTTTGTCGAGTGCACGGTCAATACGAGAGACAAATATACTAATAACCGTATCAACCTCTTTTGCATACTTATATGTTCCACGTTTAAAAGCATTTGCACAGGCTATGGCTTGCTCTTTTTTAAAGATGAGTGTTGCATTGACTGGAATACCTACAGACGTAAGCTCCTCCATTGCAACATAACCAGCCTCTGTAGCTGGAACTTTAATCATAACATTTGGACGGTTAATTGCCTTGAAGAGTCTTTTTCCCTCTGCAATTGTTGCTTTTGCATCGTCACAAAGAGTAGGATCCACCTCAATGCTTACATAGCCGTCATCTTTTGCATCATAAAGCTCTCTTAAAATATCTGCCGCTTTAGAGATGTCATAAATAGCTACAGCCTCATACTTCTCTTTTGCACTTAGTCCATCAAGTGTAGCAAGTTGTTCTTTGTATGCTGGCGAGTTTAAAATAGCATTTTTAAAGATTGCAGGATTTGAAGTCGCACCATTTATTATTTTTTTAGCAATAAGTTCTTTAAACTCTTTATCTAAATAGTCCCTCTCAATAAAATCTGCCCAAAGTGAAAACTTCAAATCTTCTATATACATTCATAATTCCTAAGTTAAATTTCTCTATTATAACGAAGAAAATCTAAATTTACGATAGTTTTTTAGGAACTCGTATATGAAATATTGTTCCAAGAGCAGAGCTCGTAAGCTCTATTTTGGAGTTAAACTGTTTTTCAATAATCATTTGGGACATATAGAGTCCAAGACCTGTTCCATTTTTCCCTTTCGTACTATAGTAAGGCTCAAAAATTCTCTCTATTTGCGATGGTGGTATACCATTTGCATTGTCCGCAATGTTGAGTAGGTAATACTCCCCTAAATCTTTTACACTAATTTTTACTTTTCCATCCTCTTTTTCTAAAAGGAGTAGCTCATCTATAGCATTGTTTAAAATATTTAAAATAACCTGAATTAACTCATTTGTATAGGTCTCTATAGGCTCATGAAAATCGCCTTCAAACTCCACCTCAACTGGTGTACCATCCACTCTTGGTTTTGTAAAATTTATGGCTTTTTGCACAACTTCGGTAATGGTTGTTTGATGTATCTCTTTGTTTGGTGCAAAGTAGGTCTGAAAGTCATCAATTGTTTCAGAGAGGTAGACCACAGTGTCACTAATCTCTTGAAGTTTACTCTCTAAAAGAGACTCTTCGACCTCTTGACCAAGAAGCTTCTTAAGCTGTAAATCAGAGATGCTTAATGTAACGGTAGAGAGTGGTTGTCGCCACTGGTGTGCTATCATGCTTATCATCTCTCCCATTACAGCCTGTTTTGACTGTACACTTAACATTTGGTCTTTTTTTGTAAGTTCTGCAACTGTCTGTTTCATCATCTCTTGTTGTTCTAAAATAACTCTCTTAGCCTCTTCCATTTTCTGCTGGTACAGATAGATAATAATACTAATAATAATAAGTACCACAGAGAGGTAGGAGACTTGAAAAAGAGAGTAAGCTACAGGTATGAAAGTCTGTAGTGGTGCTAAAATGAGCATAAAGACCATAAATGCAACCCAATATATTGCATTCTTTTCATTCTGAAAATAGAGTAAAATAATAGGATAGGTAAAAATCCATATATGCTTTAGTTGGGAGGGTTCACTCACATAAATAAGAACAAGAAAAAGAAAGGTAAACTGTGTTGTCTCAATAATAGAAATAACAGGGAATGCCTCTTTATACTTTCTTAGTGTCACAAAGAGTAAAAGGTTTACAAAAAGTAAAAATCCTTCTAGCGGAATGTAGGAGTAAAGATGATTAACTATATTTCCAGCAATACCAAAAACTAGCCCTACAGATGAGAGCAAAATTGCTACATTCATCATTTGGAACTTCCCCTTAAGTTCCTGTTCTTGAGAACTAAAGTCCCAACCACTCGTAAAAAATTGTCTTTTTTTCATATATTCTGCCTACTATGGTAAATAGATTTTATCTTGTAATTCATTATACTCTAACGCAACTCTACTATCAAGAGTAATGCCCCCACCACTTTTGTAGTAAAGCCCATTCGTCCCCTTTTCAATAAAACGAATCATAACCCCACTCTTAAAACTCTCCCCATCAAAACAGCCAAAAACACCACTAAAATAACCTCTATTGTAACCCTCTACCTCATCAATTATTTTGAGTGTACTCTTTTTTGGTGTCCCACTAATACTTCCAGCAGGAAGTAGTGCTTCTAAAATAGAACCTATCTTATCTTGCCAATTCTCTTGTAATGAACCACAGATGTGAGAGCTCACCTGCAGAAGACTCTTCGCCCCTGAGTCTATTTTTTGCACATATCTAAACTTCTTTACATGTACATTCTCTGCAACAATACTGAGGTCATTTCGTAGTAAGTCAACTATCATGACATGCTCTGCCATCTCTTTTTCATCTGCTAATATTTTTCTTTTTGCATCTTTTAAGGAGGCATCTATTGTCCCCTTCATAGGAAAAGTATGGATAGTATTTTCACTAATTTCTATAAACTTTTCAGGAGAAAAACAGACAAACTCATCTTTGTAACGTAACTTGTATGGTGCGTTTGCAAGTGCATATATTTCGCTAAGACTTAAAGAGCTCTCAATGGGTGTCTCTTGTGTTAAGTTTAAAAGGTAGGTCTCCCCTGCTTCTATTTTCTCTATAACCTTGTCAAATTTTTTACGGTACTCTTGAAAATCTAAGGTCCCTTTTTTCAGTACCTCTTTGTGCGGTTGTAGCGAGTAGTTTTCATCTATGCAAAACTCTATGTCATGTTTATGGAGGGTCTCTAGAGGATAAACCTCTATATTTTCTGCTTTAAAATCACTGAGAAATAAAAAGGGAGTTCGCTCTTTTCCGAGACTATTTAAGAGTGAAAAGCTCATATAGTTTAAGCTATTAACTTCTTAAGAATTGCCATCCTAATGTTTACACCATTTGTTACCTGTTCTAAAACTTTACACCGTTTGTCCTCTAACAGAGCATCGGTAATGTCTATATTTCTATGAACTGGTCCAGGGTGAAGAAGGATGATGTCTCTCTCACCCACTAACTCCTCTGTAATGCAGAAGTCACTCGCATAATCTTTTAAAGAGGCATAACTCTGAGAGGAGTGTCTCTCTGTCTGTGTACGCAGACTCATAATAGCATCCACTTCATCTATAATCTCTTTGAGATAGTGTGTTGTTCTTAATTTTGTTTTTGGCAAGAAGTGTGGTGGTGCTACTAAAATAACCTCCATACCAAAACGTGTTAAAAGTTCTATGTTTGAGTTTGCTACGCGAGAGTTTTTAATGTCCCCAACAATAGCAATCTTTTTTCCCTTTACATCTCCAAAATGATCTTTTAATGTGTAGAGGTCAAGAAGTGCTTGAGATGGGTGGGCATGAGCACCATCACCTGCGTTTAAAATACTTGCATTGGTGTGGTTAGAGAGAATTTGAGGTACTCCTGAGTTCTGATGACGGACAATAATAGCGTGTGGTCCCATAGCATCAAGGTTCATCGCAGTATCTACGAGAGTCTCTCCCTTCTTTGTCGAGCTTTTTGCAACATCTAAATGTACCATCTCTGCACCTAAACGTTTCGCAGCAATTTCAAAAGAGCTCTTAGTACGTGTAGAGTTCTCAAAAAAGAGAGTAATAATAATCTTATTTTCTAAAATCTTTTCAAAGTGTCCATCACTAAATTTTTTCGCATCAGCCAATATCTCTTCTACCTCTGCAATGCTAAAATCGTCTGTGCGAATTAAGTGTGCCATGAAAATCCTCTCTTCTATTACTTTTTAGAAATTATACAAGACATCACAAAGAGTGTCAATGTCTTTTGAGACTTTTAAGACCTCAATGTCATTATGTAAAAAGAAAGGCTCACTCAGTATGGAAAAATCTTCCTCTTCATTCTCTCTACAGTTAAAAACCATCACCGCATCTATATTTCTACTTTGCAAGGCTTGAAGACTTAAGAGTGTGTCATTTATGCAACCTAAAGCACAGTGTGTTACAAGAACACCTACTGCGTTAAAGAACTGAATGAGGTCTATCATCATAAAATTTCCATCTACAGGAACAAAAAGTCCCCCTGCACCCTCGAAAACAACAATGTCACTCACTGCCTCTATTTTCTCAATAGCTGCGTTTAAAAGTGTAAAATCTAAAGCTTTCCCTCTTGAAGCTATGTAGGGAGCTGCTGGAAGTTCGTAGGAGATGGGAACAATATCTTCCACACAGAAGTTCTCAAACGCAGGATTTAGGCTTTGAAGTGTAGCAAGGAGAAGGTCACCATCTGGATAAACCCCATTTTTTACACCTGTCTCTACAAGTTTAATAGCACCTACACGAAGACCTCGTGAAGCATACTCCTCTAAGAGTTTAATAGTTGTATATGTTTTACCAATGTCTGTATTTGTTGCTGTTACAAAAATTCTTTTTTTCATAAGTTGATTATAGCAAATATTTTGTAAAGTTAAATGGGAATAAGAGAGAAAAAAGAGAAGAGTGTGTAACGACGCAAAAGCGTCGTTATACTAGTTTGTGTCTTGGTTAACGATTTTGTTTGAACCGATCCATGGCATCATTTCACGAAGTTTATTACCAGTTTTAGTAATTAACATCTCTTTGTCATTTGAACGCTCAGCATTCATACGAGGGTATCCTGCTTGACCTTCTAAGATGAAGTCTTTTGCAAATCTACCATCTTGGATTTCTTTTAAGATTTCTTTCATCGCCGCTTTAGACTCAGCATTGATAACACGTTTACCAGAAACATAATCACCATACTCAGCAGTGTTAGAGATTGAGTAACGCATATCTGCAATACCACCCTCAAACATTAAGTCAACAATTAGTTTAAGTTCGTGAAGACACTCAAAGTAAGCTAACTCTGGAGCATAACCAGCTTCAGTTAATGTTTCAAAACCAGCTTGAACAAGTGCAGCTGTACCACCACAAAGTACTGCTTGCTCACCAAAAAGGTCAGTTTCAGTTTCATCTTTGAAAGTTGTTTCAATAATAGCAGTACGACCACCACCAATTGCAGAAGCATAAGAGAGCGCTAACTCTTTTGTGTTTCCTGAAGGGTTTTGACCAACAGCGATAAGGTCAGGGATACCACCACCACGAACAAACTCAGAACGTACAGTATGACCTGGTGCTTTTGGAGCGATCATAGTAACATTGATGTTAGCTGCTGGTTGAATACGACCATAGTGAATGTTAAAACCGTGACCAAACGCGATAGTAGCACCATCTTTTAAGTTTGGAGCGATTTCGTTTTCATAAATTTCTGATTGGTTTTCATCTGGAAGAAGAATCATTACTACATCAGCTTTTGCAGTAGCTTCTGCAACTGTAAGTACTTCAAAGTTTTTCGCTTCAGCTTTCGCCCAAGAAGATCCACCCTTACGTAGACCAACAACAACTTCAACACCGCTATCTCTTAAGTTTTCTGCGTGTGCGTGTCCTTGAGAACCAAAACCGATCATTGCAACCACTTTGCTTTTGATTAGGTCTAAACTTGTATCTTTGTCATAATAAACATTTAATGCCATAGGTATATTTCCTTGAGTGTATTAAGATTGTTATCTTAAAAAATTTGTGGCATTATACTCAAAGTTTGGTAAAACTTTTATTAGTTCTAGCTTATAGAGATTATTAAATTTGTTGGTTTAAACTCTTACTCTGTATAATACGATGAATAATATAAATTTTAATAGGAATAAAAATGAAAAAATTCAACCTTTTTAAAGAGATAATCACAGCAGATAGAAAAGCTGTTTTACAAGCCATAAACTCTGGAAAAACATTTGGCATAAATATAAAGGGCGAGGTTGTTTACGCACCTTATGCACCAAAAGAGATTTTAATTTTCAGTGGAAAGCACACTCCAAAACCAGTAAGTGCACTCACTCCACCAACTCCAATTTCCATTGAAGACATTCTTGGAAAGAACTACCAAATTGTTGAGGATGATGAACGTCTTCTCATAAAAGCATTCTCAAACTGGCAAGAGCTCATTGGTGTTAATATGCCACGTTGCTCTTACGATGACACAACAGCAGATGGTGTAGCAGAGTTCTCTAATAAAGATCTAGAAGAAATCGGTTGGCAGGCTACCGAGTTTAACATTAACTACAGAAACATTGTAGAAGAGATAGAAGAGAAGTGTGAAGGTGTGACACTCTGTATAGAGCAAGAGGAGCCATCGTACCAGTTTAGTGGTCTCGGTTTTATTTTTGATGATGAAGAGGCAAAAAAAGTTGTTTTTGAGTTTGCAAAAAAGCATGTAGCACATATGATAGAAACACATGAAGACTTTAAAAAAGAGCTCTTAACAGATGATGAAAAAGCAGCTGCAAAGTTTTTTGGTCTTCTGTAAATTAACGAATGCATAAACAGAAAATTGCCATTGAACAGAGGTACAGAGGGAGTGTAGTGCTTCCTGAAAATAGTGAAGCCAAACATATTTTCTTCCGTGTAAAGCAAGCTTATGCTAACCATGAGAAGATGGGTGTTCACATTCTCTTTAGTAAGGCACAACTTGCTAAATTAAAAAGGTACCAAAAAGGCTCTTCAGAAGTTGAGTTAGAAAACCTTGAACTCTACATTGAGATGGGGGCTATTCTTAACTTCTCGACACTAGATGCTCAAAAACTTAAAAATAGTATTCTCTTTACCAATGACCATGCACACTCAAAGTTTAACATTACAAAGAGACTGACACTTATTAACAAAAAAAAGAGATCACCAGCAAAAAAAGAGTACCTCTTTTGGGACATTGAAAACTTTTCAAACATAGCCTCCATTTTTAATGACATTATCGATAAATACGACATAGACGATGAAAATATTTTTCTTGCTGCAAACCCTGACTCTCTCTATTTAAAACGGGCAGAGTGGGAAGCAAACCTTTATGACTATGGAAAGACACTCAACTCTTTTAACTTCATTAAGTGTGACCATGGAAAAAATGTAGCAGATGATGTTCTACTTGAAAAGTTTCAAAATGCCAACATTACAGATGCCAATGTTTACATACTAACCTTTGACAGAGAGCTCAAGGAGCGTTTTGCAGAGATGACTCATAGTAGTAACAATCTCTACATCATGGGAAAATAGCCTGGACTATATCTTAGACTCAGGTCTTCCTAAAAGATAGCCTTGGGCATAGTCTATGCCTAGCTCTTTAACTACATTATAGACCTCTTGAGAGTGTACAAACTCTGCTACAGTTTTTTTCTTCAATTTTTTTGCAAAAATTACAATTGTTTCTACAATAAGACGAGCATTTCGATCTCTATCTATGTTTTTAATGAGAGAGCCATCAATTTTCATAAAGTCTGAATGCATCTTTGTCATATGTTCAAAATTTGCATAACCACTTCCAAAGTCATCTATGGCAATTTTTACACCGCGACTATAAACAGCATCTATAAAGTCATTGACTATCTCTTCATCTTTATTCTCTACCGTCTCTAAAATCTCTATAGTTAACTGTTTTGCAATCCCATACTCTTCTATTTTCTCAAAAAGGTACTGCATCGTCTTCTCATTAGAGATATCACTAAAAGAGAGGTTGATACTAAACTCAAAACCATTCGTTGAAAAGTAAGCAAAAGTTTTGTTAACCATAGCACGTGTAATTTGAGGATAGAGTTTAATTTTCTGACTCGCATCTAGAAAAAGGTAAGGAGAGAGAACTTCTCCATTATCTAAAATTAAACGCACTAAAGCCTCATACTTAGCAACCTTTCCTGTCTTTATGTCGACTATAGGCTGAAAGTATGGAACAATTCTATCTACAGCTATGGCATTTTTTATAATCTTAGCCATCTTTATATTCTCTTCATACTGCTTTGCAAGTTTCAAGTCTTCATTGTAGATCATGTACTCTTTTCCTGCTTGTTTCGCAAGTTTAAGTGTCATATCGGCATTCATAAGACCAGTCTTTTTCTCATTTATTAATGCAGCTGCAATAGTTACAGAGACATGAACATAGTTGTTTTCTTGAACTATAAAACTCTCTTTTTCTATAGAAGCAATACATTTTTTTATGCGCTCTTCCATATTCATTTCACAATAAGATATGTCCATAATAATTGCAAACTCATCCGATGGAAGCTTGTAAACTTCTGCTCTCTCATCTTTTATGAGAGTTTGTAAAATTTGTGCAAGTTTTTTGAGGACTATGTCACCTACTTCATGCCCATAAAAATCATTTATTGTTGTAAAATCGTCTATATTAATAAGAATGAGCATTTTCCCAACACTCTCAGGAAGGCTATTTATGAGGCTTAAACGATTTGCTAAACCAGTGAGTTTATCATAATATGCTTGCTTATAAATGTACTCGGAACTCTCTTCTATTCTCTTTTCTAAGCTACTATTGAGCTCTTTAAGTTCACTCGAGACCTTGTTTGCTAAGTGTGCAATGACATGCTGAGGGTTTACACCGGTAAAAGCTTTTTTTGCTACATTTTCAACTAAAGGGTGTGGCTCTTTACTCTTTTTACCCTCACTTAAAAGAAGGAGAGTCATTGTCTCATTGAGTAACTGCTTTGTTTGAGAGGAGTAAAAGAACTCACCATAGGTAAAAAAGCCAGAAATTTCACCTATACCTGAGAGCATTTTTAGCTCTTCAGAGATAAACTCTCCTAAAAAACGACGTCTAGCCATACATGAGTAGATAAAAACTGCTTCAGCTTCATACTCACGTTCTGCTAAAAGCTTTCTCACACTATAGTCACCATTTCTTAAGATGTTGTCTACACTTCCTACACCAAAGCGTACCATCTCTCCTTCAGTAATATTACCAGCAAAAGTGAGTGATCCATCCTCATGCTTGTCTAACACTGCACGACCAACAGAGACACCCTCTTTTTCAAAAATGAGTGGAAACTCTATGCCTATTTGAGGAAGATTACTAGCGAGTTCATAGCCCATATACTTAGCATAAATGTCAACTGCTGTCATATTGTCTATTTCATAAACTCTATTCTCAATAGCCTTAGTGACCTTCATCTCTTTACCAATAGGCATCCAGTCAAAAGTGTATGTAGTTGAGACATCTAAATCTTTTGAGCATATACCTACTGCGACGACACCATTGTTTAAAATGTTCTCTTTGTCAAAAATAAATGTTTCAACAAGTTCTCCATTATCTGCAGCTAATCCACCAGCCACTACCACATCTTTTGTTACACTATTGAGTCCATTTAAGAACTCTTCACCATTTGTGTTGAGTCCATCTGCAAAACAAATAATAAGTTTTAAATCATCACATAACAACTCTTTTGCAACTACTTCACCACTCTCGTAACTACTATTGTAACTTCTGTTATGTTCTCTTACACAAAGACGTGTCTCACTCTTCTCAAAGAGTGTAAAACTCACAACACTTTTTGTGTTGACATAAACTTCCTGTCCTTCAATAATCCCATCTGTAGTAGTTCCTATAAAAATGGCATTTGGAAAAGAGTTTTGAAAGTACTTTTGTACTTTTGTAATGTACTCTCTATTACTCTTTGCACAAAAAAATTGAATCATCAATTTATTACTATCTATAATGTTTGGAGAGAGAAGTGTGGAGAGTTCTGTAACATCGTCAAAACTGTAGGTGTAATTTTTCATGACCCGAGTTTATCACATATTTTTTAAAGTGAAATTAAATGAGCAGAAAAATACCAAAAAGTATGGGCTGATGTAACAAATAAATGAGTAAAGAGTGTCTCCCTAAAAAGGCAAAAAAGCTATTGAATTTATCTCTCTTATTAAAAAAACTATTATTAAAGAGGTATTGATGCAGACCAAAACTTGCAAAGCTCATCCCTATTAAAAAGAGACCAAACCATGGTACTATATTTGCTAAATCTTCTGTATATTTTACAGGTAGATGTAAAATGGGTTGTAGTATTTTATAGAGCCAGTGCATATGTAAAAAGTCTAAGTTATATCCAAGAAGAATAAAGAGCCCTACGAGTAAAGCAATTTTTGGAGTTCGCAAAAAAAGAAGACCAAAAATAGTTGCAAATAAAAAAAAGTGTAAAATACCGAAATATATCCATGTATTTGGAAACTGTGTATAGCTTCCTACGCTTACAAGAAGAGAAGCTCCTCCTAAAATAGCGACTCTTTTCAAAAACTTTCTTACATCTACACCCTCCTTATTCGCCAAAACAAGACTCATGCCTGCAGAAAAAACGAACATACTGACAATAACATAACGAAAATAGTGCCAAAAAGGGTCATGTTTGAGATCGAGAGAGAGTATGTGAAAATTGTTTAGGTCAAAAGAGAAGTGGAAAATTACCATT
>Ga0256843_1002415_pt1 | contig 13647 bp, 13 predicted proteins | sample AlvinellametaG_FD_191572 | JGI IMG/M metagenome (GOLD analysis project Ga0256843, IMG submission 191572) | Pompeii worm associated microbial communities from hydrothermal vent at the East Pacific Rise, Pacific Ocean - Alvinella | ecosystem: Host-associated > Annelida > Integument > Unclassified ... | reverse complement strand
AAACATCATCATAGCCATTGCTTTTGCAGGAAGTGTGGTTGCTGCGGGGCCTTTGGCTAAAAAATGGGAGTCCAACAAGAACTGTGAAGCGTGTCACCAGGAGATATCTAAAACATGGGAGACATCCAGACATGCCAACTCACACTACAGTAAGAACGATCTCTTTAAGAAATCGTTAGAGTATATTGTGCATAAAAACCCTACCAAAGTGATCGATGAAGTGAAAGTAGAGTGTGCCCAGTGTCACAACCCCCGTTTGACAAAGCGTGAAATGAGCGATGAGGAGAAGGTGGGGCTTTTGCTGGGTGATGATACGACTAAAAAAGAGTTTCACTCACTGCTTGACAATGTAACGATGAAAAATGGTATCAACTGTATGGTGTGCCATAACATCGACAAGATCCACCTTGACAAAGCCAAGGGTTCAGGTGGTATGAAGAGTGTTGTCTTTGGAGAACAGGGTACCATGTTCGGCCCTTTTGATGATGCACATTCGCCATACCACAAGACAGAGCAGCGTCCACACTTTGTGGGTGACAATCCAATACTCTGTTTCGTCTGCCACTATGGTGCGAGTAATGAACATGGGCTTAAAGTCTATGCCACCGGAGAAGAGTACGATATCTATGCTCAGGGTGAAGAGGGGTGCAAGTCGTGTCATATGAGTAAAAAACATAAAGGGGTGGCATCGAACTTTGCTCCAGATGGAGGAGAACCTAAAGAGCGTATGGTAAGAAAACACCGCTTTGCAAGTGTAGACAACAGTAATATTCTCAATGACTATGTCGATGTCAAAGGGAGAGTAGAGGATGATAAGTTTGTCATTACCCTGACAAACCATGCACCCCATAAAGTACCAACAGGGTATGGGCTTCGTGAAGTGATACTCAAAGTTCTCTTCCTCGATAAAGATGACAACGAGATAGCACAAAAAGAGTATGTGTTAGGTACAAAGTGGGTTGATGCAAACGGAGAAGAGACGATCCCTCACTTGGCAACAAAGGTGGCTAAAGATACACGTATGGATGGAAAGAGCAAAGTCTCATACAAATTCCCTGTACCCCAAGGAGCTGTCTATGTAAAATATAGCTTCTCATACCGTCTCATCTCTGAATCGTTGGCTAAGAAGATTGGTATTACCGATCCATTCTTTTTACGTGAATATACCTTTTCTCAACAGCGTATGCACCTCTAATGCCAACACTGCTGTATCGAGATGAGAGGCTTGTTGCGGTTGACAAGCCATCAGGGTTGCTTGTGCATCGCTCTCCCATTGACAGAAGAGAGAAGCGGTTTGCACTTCAGGAGGTACGTAATCTTATAGGGGAGCGTGTCTATCCGGTACATCGTCTCGATAAACCCACTTCAGGGGTTCTACTGTTTGCTCTTGATGCTTCTATGGCAGCAACACTCTCTAAGATGTTCCGTCATTCGGAGGTAGAAAAACGTTATGTAGCAGTAGTGCGTGGGTATTGTGAAGATGAAGGTATAGTCGATCATCCGCTAAAGCAGATGCTCGATACCAAAGCCCAAAAGATCCAAGGCATTACCAAAGAGGTACAAGATGCCACCACCTACTACCGGACGTTAGCAAAAGTGGAGCTGCCTTTTTGTGTAGACAAGTACCCTACAACGCGTTACTCTTTGGTTTCACTCTTGCCTAAAAGTGGCAGAAAGCATCAACTACGCAGACATATGAAGCATATTTATCACCCTATTATTGGTGATACCAAGCACGGCAGAGGGGAGCATAACCGATTTTTTCGCAACCAGTTTGGCATTAACCGTCTGCTCTTACACGCCTACTCACTCTCTTTTATCCACCCTGCAAGTGGCAAAAAACTGGACATCACCGCACCCTTGAGTGGTGAATTTGGGCAACTGGTAGAGAAGTTGGGTTGGAATGGGGTAGAATTAGAAGTTAGAAATTAGAAATTGGAGTTTTATACAAATGTCCACACAAGCTATGACGCTACACCCTTTTCAAACCCTTGAGCCCTCTATTCAGCATGAGATAAGCAGCATGACAAGAGTCGTGCACTTCTCAAAAGGGGAGACACTCTTTAGTGGCGATGAGCTGATGCACTACTTTTATGTGGTAAAAAAAGGGAAGATCAAAAACTATCAGATGAACCTCTCCAATGGAAAAGAGCAGACTATCTTCATTTTGCGTGAAGGAGATATGTTCGATACGATTGTGCTGCTTGACGGACAGGCTCACGATGTGATGTATGAGGCCTTAGAGGCTACAGAGGTGTTGCAACTGCCTATTGAAGAGGTGCGACGATTGTTGCGTACCAATGAGGCATTTAACCGTATGTTCTTCCCTTATTTGGCACGGCAGATGCGGCATGTTGAGGAGTTGGCAACCGATCTTTCTCTCTACTCCACAGCTGAGCGGCTCATTAAGTTACTGCTACAAAATCTCGATCCCAACCAGCCACTCAAGTATAAACTGATCCAGGGGCTCTCCAATAGTGAGATTGCCAAGCTCATAGGTACGGTACGCCATGTTGTTGAGCGACACCTCAAAGCACTGAAAGAGGATGGTGTGATCGAGACAAAAAATCGTGATCTTCGCATTTTGGATGCTACTAAACTTTTAGAGAAAATCAACCTGTTTTAATCTTTTTTTACCCAATGCAACCTAGGTTGCATTCCCTATTTGACTCTTCTTCCTAAGATAGCGTTAGATTTAGTGTAGCACACTGAACAGAGAACAACGATATGACATAAGGAGTCAAAGATGAAAAAATTACTACTTTCTACCATTACAGCATCACTGCTACTAGGCAGTTTTGCTACAGCAAAAGAACAAGCGGCCAAAGATGCTACTGTCAAAGAGGTTAATCAAATTGCAGTAAGCAATGCCAAAGAGGATGCACAAAACCATCAGGTAAAACTGGTACAAGAGGCGATCGAGTCACTCAAGTTCGCACAAGCAGCAGTGATCGATCTTGAGCATAGCGATGCAAAGAAAGCAACAGAAGATTTAGAAAAGGCGTTAGGAAAACTCGAAGTGATCATGGCAGCCAAAGATGCTCCTAAACTCTTACCGATTGATAATGTGATCCGTGCACAGGAGTTTGTAGGTACAGCCAAAGATGTTGAGGTTGCCGTAGAGACAGCCAAAAAACTGCTTGATGATGGCAAGGTACAAGCTGCAAGAGCGATCATGATGCCGCTTGTGAGCGAAATTGACATTACGGTTGTAAGCCTTCCTCTTGCCTCATACCCAGATGCGTTGAAGTTGGCGGCAAAGTATGTGCATGACGGAAAGCTGGATAAAGCCAAAGAGGTACTCTATATTGCACTAAGTACCTTTACAGAGGTTACTCAGATCGTACCGATCCCTCTACTGGAGAGTGCAGACTTGATCGCTGCTGCTTCACGTGTTGCCAAAGAAGATAAGCAAAGAGCATTGATGTATCTTGATGCAGCCAGTGATGCACTTGATGTAGCAGAGAAACTTGGATATGTAAGCGAGAGTGAAGTGACATATAAACTACTCCACGAAAAGATCAAAGCGGTACAAAAAGAGATCAAAGGAGAGAACAAAGCAGAAAAACTCTTTGACTCTCTTGTTGAGAAGCTCAAAGCGTTCCAATCTAAGATCGTATCAGACGATAAAAAGTAGTCCGATGCGACTAAAGTAGCATCCCTGAGTGGATGTTGCGTGTTATACTTCTAGTAGAAATCACGCAAAGGAGGTTGCTATGTTAGTAACAAGATACAATCCTTACAATGATATGGATATTAAAAAAGGGTTTGAGGTTTTGCACTCATTGATGAACCAGTTTGACCCAAGCAGAAGCGAAGAGAGTGCGATTGCTTCATTTGTACCCTCTGTCAATACCAGAGAGAGTGAAGATGCCTATTACATTGAAGTGGATCTTCCGGGTGTAGATAAAACAGATATCGAGATCACAACAGAAGATAACGTTTTAACGATCTCTGGTGAACGAAAGCTTCGTAATGAAGTAAAAGAAGAGGAGTACTACAAGGTTGAGAGCCGTTATGGTAAATTTAGCCGAAGTTTCACTTTGCCTGAGAAGGTAGATGTAGCCAATATTCAGGCAGAAAGCCGTGATGGTGTTCTTGAGGTGATCATTCCAAAACTCAAAGAGGAAGAGAACAAACCTCGAAAGATCGAAATTAAATAAATGGTGTGTTGGGTGCATTGCTTGTTGCATTGTAACCGAACACGCACGAAAACCTATGTTCTATTGATACAATAAAAAGTATAGAAGGAGGTTAAAATGGATATTGTAAAAAGTGCCAAAGAGGTAACCAAAGCCGTTGAAGAGAAAGTTGAAAAAGGACTTGAGGTTGCCAAAGAGACTTTTGCCAATGTTGCCAGTCACCTACCTTTTGCCAACCTTGCCAAACGCGGTAATGACGGGTTTTATATTGAGATCGATCTGCCTGGTGTAAAAAAAGAGGATATTGATCTTCAAATAGAAGACAATATCTTGACAGTCAAGGCGATCCGTAAAATGAAAAATGAGGTGAAAAAAGAGGACTACTATCTGTGTGAAAGTAACTTTGGCCTCATCTCAAGAAGTTTTGTCTTGCCTGAGGGCATAGATAAAGAGAAGATCGATGCACACTATGAGAATGGACGACTCTACATTTATTTAGAGAAAGAGGAGTCTCGCAAGGCTAAAAGCATTTCGGTGCATTAATCCTAACCTTACAAGGGGAGAGAACTTCTCTCTCCTGTCTTGCTTTAAAAACTGTAATTTACCCCAACCATGATCACAGGGTACCACTCATACGATTCAAGATCCTTCTCAATCTGTATCCGTTCTGTTTCGACATCATTTTTAATTTGTGTTTTCAGGCTCTCTGGTAGATTCTCATCGACAGTAGCAGTTGCATAGACTTTGGTAGGGCCTTGGTAGAGTCCACCAATATCTAGCGTAAACCCTACCCCATCTACAATATTTTTTTTCTCCCATCCAATACCGACATAAGGGGCTACACTGTTTTCATAGTAGGCACCAGCCTCAACAGCAACAATGTCATTGCCGTCATATTGGCCGTAACCTAGCATAAACTGTGTCGACTGTGAAGGTTTAAATAGTCCATCTCCATGGTTGTCATTGTAGTAGATACCTGCACTGACTCTAAAGCTGCTCTCTAACACAGGAAAATAGTCTGCCAAAACCCCAACGGTAAGAAGAGAGATATCTGCATCATAGTTGATCTCTGATACCTCTTTGTTCTCATTATATGTAATACCGTTGAGGTTAAGACGAAATCCAATTTTCTCTGTATAGTGTTTTGATAGATCGATACCCACGCCCAATGAACCGGCTTTCAATGAAACAGTTGACTGCTCTACCCCATCATAAGGGTAGGTGGAGACCTCTACGCTTGAACCGCTAAAAAGAAGTCCCTCTTCTGCACAAAGCAGTGTTGTCAACAGGGTAAAAAATAGTAGTTTTGTGTTTTTCATGGCTCTCTCCTAACTGAGTCATATCGTTAAATATTAAAGCAGAATTCTACTTGATTTATGGTTAAGTTTAGAAGAAAATAAAAAGAGAAGAGAGCCCTAAAAGCCATTTAGCCTTTGGGTCTGAAAAATGTACTCCCGCTTCCACTAAAGAACCACCCTTTCATATCGAGGTTCTCAAGCTCAGGGTAGGCTGCCATGGCCGCTGGGTAGAGATCGTTCAGGGCAATTGGATCATTGATGAGTTGAAGCAGGGTTAAAGAGTCCATCTTCTCCCAACCAAAAAAGCTGTTTGGATCGAGCGTACGCAATAGATATTTATGGTATGTCCGATAGACAGTTGCCGTATCACACCCTATGTTTGGTGTTTTAAGTTCAAGTTTAAGTGGCATCTCATCAAAACGCTCTACTACTTCACCAAAACCACTAACGTTTGCACTAGGGTAGTTGTAGATGAAAAAGGGAACATCTGCACCAATACGACTACCTATGGTGGCAAGTTCATCTATGGTGAGTGGATCTTCAGCCAAGGTATTGATAAGACGCATAAAGGCCCCTGCATCGGAACTTCCTCCTCCAAGTCCAGCTTGGGAAGGGATGCGTTTTGTAACAACAACCTTGTGGTGTTGAAAGAAGGTTTGAAGTTTTGGAAATGGCTCAAGTAGTGCCTGGTATGCTTTGTAGATAGTGTTATCGCTCAATGCAACACCATCGCACCCTTCGATGGTAAATCCATTGACTTTAGATGGTGTAATGGTAATGGTGTCATAGAGATCATCTACACGCATAAAACGAGAGAGCAGAGTATGGTAGCCATCTTTGTATCCGGTGATTTTAAGAAAAATATTGACTTTGGCATAGGCTTTTACTTCAACCATGAACAATCCTCTTGTTTAAATGAGATGATTATGGCATAAACTTTTTTAAGAAAGGGAGCCGTATCCGAGGGAGATCGGATACGGTGAGAGATATGTATGTATGTTTTGGGAGATTACATGTATAATTTGGGAGATTACATGTATGTTGTATGTTGATATGTTGTAATTAGCACATTTATTGTGCAAGCATCCTAAAAATCTCAAGTATGTATGTTGTATGTTGTTTTTGAATTTAAATGTCGAAAGATTCTGCCATTGAAATCCTTTTAAGTTTAGAATTTCAGTTGACCAATGTAACCATTGAAGAGTTAGAAAGAAGCAGGAGATAGACCCAATGTCTATGTCTTGTCAATCTAATACACCCAATTTCATTAAGGTGGCAACCCGGCTATCTACGTGAGACCCGTGGCTTTCCGTCCCTGCTTCGCAACAGGTTTGGCAACTGATAAAAACATTATATATTGAATTTGCTTATATTTTTCTTAAATTTTTAAAGTTTTTATGATATTTATGAGATTTTTGAAAGGAGAGTATGCTCTGCATACTCTCCTGAAGATATTACAGAAGAGAGTTAATGTCTGCCTCTATGCTTATTGTGCTTTCGTGAAGATCTTTTTCTTGCATTATTGCTTTTTTTATCTTTTTTACTATGGGCTTTGTTTGATGAGCTCCCTTTGTCAAGTTGTCTGCTAAATGCACGGAAGTGGTTTTCACTCGCTTTAAGCAGTTTACTAAAGACATCAACAACATCATCTGGGGCATCTACCATTCGTTTTTCCAAGTCGGCAATATCTGTCTCTTCAACCAAAATCCCTACATTCATCGCCTCTTGACGGGAAGTTCTACCTTTTTCAAGCAGTACATCATAAAGCTCTTGAAGTTCAGGGTTTTCAAACTTACCTCTTGTATCGGAGAGTACAGGTACGGGAATGCCATACTTAACAAGTAGTCCTTTTACCGCATCCATATGTCTTTGTTCAGACTTTTGAATGTTTAAGAAAACTTTATCTCCCCAGGTATCACCAAGTGCCATGTAGACATCTCTGGCAACCTTCTCCTCTTGGTACATAAATGCCAAATCATCTGCTTGTGTCTGCGTTAGAGTACTTGCTGTTGCAGTAGTAGAAAAGAGTCCGGCACATAAAAGTGCTGCAAGTAGTGTATGTTTCATGATGAAATCCTTTGAAATAAAATAAAGATTTCAGTTGTCAAACGTTACTTTTGGAGTATCAGAAGGAAGCAGATTTGAATGTTCCTACTGTGCACCTTTGAAGTAAAAGGTGGCAACCCGGCTGTCTACGTGAGACCCGTGGCTTTCCGTCCCTGCTTCGCAACAGGTTTGGCAACTGAAATTCTATTTTAGGGCACTATTGTTAATTTAGTGTGAATTTCTCTAAGCGGTTGAGCTTATAAGAGATCTGTCTGTTTTTTATCTCGATAATCGTATAGAAGTGGGGTGTCTCTACAAGGTAGATACCATCCTCTTTGGTTTCGAAATAGTCAATTGAGAGCTTTTTGCCAAGTTCGATGTACTCCCAACTGCCTAAGTAGCGATTGTTTGGGATCTTAAGGTGTTCAAAGGGGTTGAGTGCTTTTTCGTTGTCGTAGTAGAATGCCCCTTCATGAACACGGTGCAGTGAGCTTAATGTTGCATCTACCTGTAGTTTATCTGCGATCATGGCACCAAGTGAGCGTATGTAAGTTCCTTCACTGACAGTCGCTTCGAAATGAATAAAGGGGTGGGTGTAGTGAATGAGCTTGATAGCATCAATGGTAGAGGTGATCTTTTTGAGTGTCACCTCTTTGTTTTCACGTGCCAGTTCATAGGCACGTTTTCCTCCCACTTTTTTAGCAGAAAATTTAGGTGGATAGTATGTTAGCTCCCCTTGTAATGAAGAGAGTACCGCTTGAATGGTTTCTGGCTGAAAAGGTGCCACCTCTTGAATACTATCGACATTTTCTATGTCTAACGAGGGGGAGTTGGCTCCTAGCCAGAGGGTGGCACGGTAGCTTTTGGGGGTTTTGTTGAGGTACTGAAAGAGTTTGGTGTACTGCCCGGTGGCTACAATCAGACACCCGGTTGCAAAGGGATCAAGTGTACCGGAGAAACCTACTTTTTTGGTATTGTATTTACGTTTGACATACCCCATATAGCTGTTGGAGCTTCGGAATATGGGTTTGTTTACAACAAATAGACGATTCATTGGAATTGCCTCTTTGTTGTAAGTGAGTAGTGAATAGTAAATAGTGAAGAATGTCGGTATGCATTGCGTTGCAATGCCTTTATAGAAGGGGTACAATGTAATACATACAATAACTCTTCATTCTTCATTTTTTATTCTTTACTTATATTGGCTGCACAAACGAGCTGAGGATCTCTTTTTTGTTGCCACCGAAGTTGATGAGGAGTTTATACTCTTTGCCCGATTTGTTTGCCGCCTGTACCCGGCCAATACCAAAAATTTTATGCTTGACAAGATCGCCTTTTTTAAAGGTGGAACTTTTGGTGATTTTGAGAGAAGCATCCTGAATGAGCCCTGCTTCGCCAAGGAAACGGCTCTTGTCTATCATCTTTCTACGCCCTTTATAGAAACGGCTGTCAACATAGCTTAGTGTCAAGTCACTCTTGGCACGGGTAATGGCAACATAGCCTAAACGACGCTCCTCTTCCATGTTGCACCCCTCACCAAGAAGCGGGAAAAACTCCTCTTCCAGGCCAATGACAAAAAGGTGCTCAAACTCCAATCCCTTGGCTGCATGAATACTCATAATGGTAATAGCATCCTCTTCTATTTGATCTTGATCGCTCTGTAGGGAGATATCGTTTAAGAAGGCATCGAGTGTCAGCTCTGGATCTTTAGAGATGGCATCACGAAAATAGCCAAAGAACTCATCGATATTCATAATGCGTTCCATTCCATCAACCATAGAGGCGTAGTAGTCTTTGAGTGGAATACGCTCTTCAAAGAGGGCTAAGAGGTTTTCAAGATTCTGGTTCATTTCGCTTCGTAAGAGTTCGATGTCTGAAACCAGTGCACTGAGTGATGTACGGACACGTTTACTGATGGTTGCATTGGATGCTTCACTATGTAGCATATCTTCAATATAGCTATAAAGAGAGGTTTGTGCATCAAAGGCAGCTTTTTGAAGCTTCTCTATAGAGGCTTTACCAATACCGCGTTTGGGTTTATTGATAATGCGTAAGAGAGAGAAGTCATCATGAGGGTTTGCAATGACGCGGAAGTAGGAGATGACATCTTTGATCTCGGCACGTTCGTAAAAACGCATTCCACCAATGAGTTTAAAGTTGAGCCCGGCTTTGGCAAATCCCTCTTCCAATGAACGAGAGAGGGCATTGATACGGTAGAGCACAGCAATCTCAGAAGGATCAACTCCCTTTTCCAGAAGTGCTTGTATCTGGTGGGCGATCGCCTTTGCTTCCATTGTTTCATCAAGTGAGTGTAAGAGTTTTACCTCTTCGCCTTCTCCTTTAAACGATACCAGCTTTTTGCCTAGACGTTTAGAGTTGTGCTCAATAAGTGTATTGGCTGCTTTCAAAATGGGCTCTGTTGATCGGTAGTTGATTTCGAGTTTAACGGTTTTACAGTTGTCAAAGTGTTCGGAAAACTCTAAAATATTACGAATATTGGCACCTCTCCATCCGTAGATACTCTGATCGTCATCTCCTACAACACAGAGGTTCCCATGTTCAGAAGCAAGAAGTTCAAGGAGCCTAAACTGTAGCTCATTGGTATCTTGGTACTCATCAACCATAATGTACTGGTAGCGTTGGCTTGTGGCTTTGCGTAGGGCATCGTCTTGTTCTAGTATCTGGTAGGTAAGCATCAGCAGATCATCAAAGTCTACAAGGTTGTTCTCTACGATCTCACTTTGGTAACGCTCATAGATCTGGGCTACTTTTTTGTAGTCGGGAAGCTCTGCTTTTTGTGTGACGACTTCAGGGGTAAGCAGGGAATTTTTGTATTTAGAGATCTCTGCTGCAATAAACGAGAGATTCAGATCGATTTTCAGTGATTTGGCAATGGATCGAAGAAGTCGTTTTTTGTCGTCACTGTCGATAATGACAAAGTTATTGTTACGTCCGAGCTTTTCAATGTGAAACTTTAAAAAGAGAAGCCCGAATTTGTGGAATGTACAGAGTAGTGGAGGGTAGTTGCTCTGTTGAGGCATGAGGCTAAGTGCCCGTTCACGCATCTCAGCAGCTGCCTTGTTGGTAAAGGTGAGTGTGAGTGTATTGGCCGGATCGATCCCTACCTCACCAATGAGGTAGGCAAGTCGTGTGGTAAGCGTTTTGGTTTTCCCACTTCCTGCCCCTGCCAATATTAGCAAAGCACCATCTATATGCTCAACTGCTTCACGTTGTGAGGGGTTGAGGCTATTGAGTATTTCATCCATCTTTTCTATACACTCCATAATCTTGATATATTATACCTAGTTAGAATTAAAAATCGGATGATAAGATTAGCTTATGAATTATTAAGTATAATCTGATATAATAGCTGGAGTTCAATATATTTATAGACAGGGGCGTTTTATTATGTTAAAAGATTTTGTAAAGTTAGAAACATTCCTGACAGTAGCAAGAGAGAGAAGTTTCTCTCGTGCTTCTGCCAAGTTGGGAATCTCGCAACCGGCTGTAACACAGCAGATCAAATTTATTGAAAAATATTTAGGTGTAAAAGTCATAGAGAGAAAGAAAAACGGTATCAAGTTGACTGTAGAAGGTGAAGAGCTTTACAAAATAGCCACACGTCTTGAGAAAGAGGTTCATCTGGCCGAGAGAGATGTGCTTAAGATCATCAATAAAGAGATGACTTTCCGTCTGGGTGCCTCTTACACCATCGGTACCTATGTGATCCCGGGTGAGTGTCTGAATACCATGGGTGAAGCGATCAATAATGATATTAATTTGAGTATCGATGTGAGTGATACCATTATAGAAAAACTCAAAGACAGAAAACTGGATGTCGGGTTGATTGAGTCGCCGGTGATGGATGGTGATATGATATATCGAGAGTGGCTTGAAGATGAGTTGGTGCTGGTAAGTAACTCACCCATTCCTAAAATTGTTAAGACTGAAGAGCTGTATGAGTACCGATGGATCTGTCGTGAAGAGGGCTCTCATACCAGACGTGTCGTCTCTGAAGTCTTTGAAGAGCTTGGTGTCTCATGTAAAAGCTTCGATGTACTTTCTGAAGTAAGTAACACTACAACTGTACTACAAACCATCAAACGTGCCAAAAAAGATCCGAAGCGTCCGGTTGTCTCTATTATTTCGAAGTATGCCATTGCCGATGAGGTTGCCAGTGGTGAACTCTATGAAGCACGGCTAAGAGGCTACACCATGACACGTAAGTTTTACATTGTCTACTCTAAAGAGAATAAACACAATGCTTATGTTGACAATGTGGTAGATTATATCTTGGCTGGGCAGTGCTAAGAACCCCTTACTGGGGTCTCTTTTTCTTTTTGAGCAGTTTTTGATTTTCAGGGTTTTTCAGTAGGGCTTCCATGGAGTTTTTTGCAGAGAGTAGATGTTTCTCCTCTTTGTCTGGAAGTGCCTGGTTGATCAAAATGAGCTCATCTCCCAGGTAGATCTGCTGTATCGCAAGTAGTGGCAGAGTCACAAGGGAACCAATATTCTCGCTGCCAAATCCTGCCTCAAATGTAAATTGATCCTCTTCAAGCTCAATAGAGCGGTAGGTGTACCCACTTAAAATAAACATAATAGTCTCTTTAAACTCCTCCATAAACGCTTTGGGAAGTGGCGGATCAAACTGTACAAAGTCGGTGTGGCATACGATCGCAAACTCTATCTCTTTTGATAATAAATAGGCGATGGTCTCATACAGGTGTGTATGGATGATTTTTTTATAGGTTTTTGTCTGAAGTTGGTTAATGATCATTCAATACTCTCTCTTTTTGGTGCAACATACAATTTCGCATCTTCTATAACGCTTAATCCTATCATAGCATTGATTAAAGCTACGTGAGTGTAGGTGTGCAAAGAGGATGTTGGGATATCTTGCAGGTGCAATTTTCCTTCATCAAGCAGTTTTGCTCTCATGGTGCCCTCTAGCAGAGGTGAAGCAGGTGTATACCACTTGCCATCTCGAAAGAGTGCAATGTTGGCAATGGTGGCATCGGTAAGCAGCCCCTCTTTTTCAACAATGATCTCATCGGCATCGGGGTAGTGCTCAAAGAGGCTCTTAAAGGCATCTCTGTTGGCAAACTTATAGGGGTAGTCGATCGCAGCTGGGACAATGTAGAGTTGTCGAATCTGTTTGGGCCTATAGGGAAAGTACTCAATCCTCTCAATCTCTTCAGCATAGGTGATGCGACAACGAACTGTAGAGGTGTGCTCTGTTGGTGCAGTAAGAAGCTTCTCAAGGTTAACCGGCTCTTTTTTCTCAAAGAGGGCGTGACGACTCTTTTGCATACGTGCCTGATGGTAAGAGAGGTTATGGAAGCGGCCATTTTCGTAACGTATGGTTTCAATAAGCAGATTTGACATGGCCTTACTCAAAGAGTGGAGTAGAGAGGTAGCGTTCGGCTGTATCACACAAGATCGTAACGATGGTTTTCCCTCGGTTTTGTGGCTCTTTTGCCAGTTTGTAGGCTGCAGCGAGGTTTGCTCCAGAAGAGATGCCAACAAGCAGCCCCTCGTTTTTGGCAACCTCTCTGGCCATCATGAAGGCCTCTTCATCTTCAATAGCAATGACACGCTGGTAGAGTGACTGATTTAAAATAGGGGGGATGAATCCTGCACCAATGCCTTGAATGGCGTGGGGGTGGGGTGGTTTGCCTTCCAGTACGGCAGCGTTTGCAGGTTCTACAGCTACAACCTCGAGTGCAGGAAGTTCCTCTTTGAGCCGCTCTGCGGTACCTGTTAAGGTACCGCCGGTACCGACACTTGCTACAAAAATATCAAGGTGGTGCTGTGTGTCGTTAAGTATCTCAATTGCGGTTGTCTTTTTATGGGCATTGGGGTTGTCCGGATTTTGAAACTGTTGCAAAATAAATGCATCACCCAGCTCTTGTTGTAGTATTTGTGCCTTGGCAATGGCACCATTCATCCCCTCTGCAGCAGGGGTGAGTACCAGTGTTGCACCCAGATGGGTAAGGAGCTTTTGGCGTTCGATGCTCATAGATTCGGGCATCGTAAGAATGAGCTTTAAGCCTCTGGCGGCACAAACTGCTGCCAGGCCAATACCTGTGTTACCGCTGGTGGGTTCTATGATGGTTGTTTTTTCAGTGATCTTTCCTTGTTTAAAGGCCTCTTCGATCATA
>Ga0256843_1002414_pt1 | contig 13664 bp, 9 predicted proteins | sample AlvinellametaG_FD_191572 | JGI IMG/M metagenome (GOLD analysis project Ga0256843, IMG submission 191572) | Pompeii worm associated microbial communities from hydrothermal vent at the East Pacific Rise, Pacific Ocean - Alvinella | ecosystem: Host-associated > Annelida > Integument > Unclassified ... | reverse complement strand
TGTAATTACAGATCCAAATTTAGCCTCAAATGTTGTACAAAAAAAAGAGTGGGGATTTGATGAAGCAACCTGTGTTCAACTTAGTTTTATGTATGGAGAAATTACTAGCAAGTACCAGAATAATAGTGATATTTTCTTTGAAGTAGAAGGAAAAAAAAGAGAAATTATAGATATAAATGGAAATAAATCTATTAAAGATTGCGTCACAGTGGCAAGTCTTGACATTGGAGGCGGGACTACTGATTTGATGATTTGTAGTTACATTAATGAATCAGAGGGAAATGTTACAGTAGTTGCACCTTATCCAGAATTTTATGAAGGATTTAATATTGCTGGAGATGATATTTTAAAAAGAATAATTGAAAGATTAATCTTAAGAAGAATTGAAGCTTATGCAAGAGAAAAAGAGTGTCAAAATCCAAAAGGTTGCATAAATTTTCTCTTTGGAGATTACTCCTCTTTGCATACTTCAAGTGACAAAGAGTATAAAAAATATATTACAGACCAATTTTTAATTCCAGTAGCTCTTTATGCTTTAGAAATTGCTACAAAAGATGAAAAGGTACTCATAAAAAAAGATTTTAATAAAATCATCGATGAATTAAGAGGAGATAGAATAAAAGATGATATTTTAGATTATGTAAATAATTATTTTAAAAAGTTTGGTGCCAAAGCTTTTGCTCTAGATAAAATAGAATTTATCTTCAGTACAGATGAAATTAATCAAATAATTACTCAAGTAATGGCGCCAGTTATTAATAAACTTTCAATGATTATTGCTCAATTAAAATGTGACTATTTTATAATAGCTGGACAACCTTCTAAATTAAAAATTATTAAAGAACTTGTAAATCGTTATCTTCCAATTACACCTGATAGAGTTATTCCAATGGGAAATTACCATATTGGAAAATGGTATCCTTTTGCTAGAGGAAATGGATTAGTAAGTGATCCAAAAACAACAGTAGCAGTTGGAGCTACTGTAGCATTAATGAGTGGAACTATGCTTAGATTAAATGGATTTAGATTAAATACAACATATTTAAAAGATAAAGTAAAAAGTACTGCAAGATATATTGGTGGATATGATACTAAAAATAAAATTATTTCAGATATTGTATTATCTCCAGGAGATGATTCTAACACCTTTTTATTTAATGGAAAAACTTATCTTGGAATGAAACAATTAAATGTAGATAATTGGCCAGGTAGCTGTATGTATTTGGTTGATTTTGCTAGTGATGAGGTAGCAAAAGCTCTTTCAAAACGTCTACCATTAAATATCTCTTTAACTAGAATGCCTCAAAATCCAGAAATCATTTTAAAAACTACTATAGAAGATAAAAATCAAGATCCAGTTAAAAGCTCTTTTATTGTCTTAATTCCTCAAACCCTTGGAAATGAAGATGGTTATTGGTTAGATACTGGAATATTCCATACAGCAATCTACTAAAGGAAAAGTGATGTTAAAACGTAGATTAGAAATAAGTGAAAATAAGGATAGTAAAGGAGATACTCAAAATGAAAAAAAAAGAGTTCCAAGCCCTTTTAGATTGAGAATTTCTGAAGATTCAGAAGAAAATGAGAGTTCTAGTAAACAAGCAAAAGATATTACAACATCAATAAGTAAACAAGAAATCAATTCTTCTAGTGCTATAAATCAAGATTATCTTTCTTGGATTAAAACAAGACTTCTAAATGATTTAGTAAAAAGTATTCAAGATTATGATTTTTTAAAAGTTTATTCAGTAGATGAATGGGGCAAAAAACTCCCAGATGAAAAATTTGTTCATAATCTTTTAAAAGCATTTTTTAAAAAAGAAGATTTAGAAAAATTCAAAGAGAACCTGAATCTTTTAATTGCTCAAGAGATAACTTTACAAGAGTATCAAAAAGAAATAGACAATTTAAAGACAAAACTAAAACTTTTAAAAGAAGAAAACCAAAAATTAAAAAATACTACAGTTTCTAAAAAAGAGGTAATAAAAATTCTTCTAAAAGATTTTGATGGAAAAATAAAAGAGCTGCTAGAAGAAGAAGCAACTCAGGCTGAAACTGAAGAATTTATCGTAACTTTTATTGGGAGCTTTAGAGATCTTTTGACTACAATTAATCTTGTCAAAGATAAAGAAGAAGAAGAAAAGCTTGAAATTATTTATCAAGTAGCTAGTAATTTATTAAAATCTATTTCTGGGCTTTATGTTGCAAATAGAAGAAGAATTTTAAGTAATTTAGCAGAACTTCTTAGCGATGAGTTTGAAAAGTATAAATTTATTTCAGCTGAAGATTATACTTTTGTAGATCCAAAAATTCATAATATTGTTCTTAAAAAGGGACAAAAGATCAAAGAAGCACTTAGCTTTTGTGTAATTAAAAAGGAAGGATCTCAAACAATCAAATACGCAGATGTTATAACACTATAAGGAAAATAGTATGGAGAGATTAAGCAATATTATTCTAAAAGCAAAAGATTGGGTGGATAGAAATTTAGAAGAAGATGGAAAAGTTGTCTCTTCAAATTTGCTCGATAAAAAAGTTTTAGCAAAAATTTATGAAGACTCAAGAGAAAAAAGACCTACTGTAGCTATTTATGGAGAGTCTCAAATTGGAAAATCTTATCTAATGTCAGGACTTTTTAAGTATAAAAATAGATTTTATATTCAAGTAAAAGGTGATCATCCTGAATTTGGAAGAGATATTATTGATGGAAAGTATATAGATTTTTTAAATAGTATAAATCCAGAAGGAGGAAGAGAATCTAGTGGGATTGTGACTAGATTTACTAGCTCTAGCGACCACCAAATTCCAGAAGCTCCTCTTAGAGTTAAGTTTTTAAGACAAATTGATCTTGCAATAATTCTAGCAGATACTTACTCTATGGACTTTGATAAAGATGATAGCAATTTTACATATGAGGAGCTAATTAAACTTTTGCAAAATCTTCAAAATGATCTAAAGCCTACTTCTCAAGAGGGAATGGAGATTGATGATGTTGTAGAATTTAAACTATATGCACAAAAATATCTAAAAAATAGTAATGATATTATAAAGCTTGTAAATAATGCTGGACTTTGGGATGAGATTATAAATATCTTACCAAGATTAAGCTATAACAAAAGATTTAAAGTTTTAGAGATTTTTTGGGGAAGAGTAGAAGCTTTTACTCAACTTTTTAATCATTTAAGTAACATTTTAAATCAAATAGAATTTATCACACAAGCAAATTTAGATCTTCACTCTTTGATTCCTAAAAAAGTTCAAAGTGCAATTCCAGCTTCAATTATTGATGTTGGAACTGCCAAAGAGATAATTACAAAAGATAAACTTGATAAAAGAGTTACAGTCTATACAAATGGAAAAAAAATAGAAGGTTTTTTTATTGGAGATATTACAGCTTTGGTAAAAGAGCTGACATTAACGATAGATAATAGAGTAGTAGCCCAAAGAGAGTTTTTAAAAGAGATTGATGTTTTAGATTTTCCAGGAGCAAGAAATAGAAAAAAGTTTAATATCCAAGCACTCAAGAATATTGAAGAATTCAATCAATTTAGCATAGAAGATGATGAACCACTTTTACATGAGTGTCTTGTAAGAGGAAAGGTAAATTATCTTTTTAATGATTATAGCGATAGAATTGATATTACTACATTAATTTTTGCTCAAAAATATGGAAATCAAGAGGTAAATTCACTACCTAGACAGATTGATAATTGGGTTGTAAATACTCATGGAGCTTCTCCAGAAGAAAGAGAAGGAAAAGGGAATAATCTTTTTATCTCTTTTCATTATTTTAACGTAGAACTTGATGGAAAACCTAGTCAAGTAGAAGGAAATATTGAACAGTATGAAGAGTATTGGCATAATCGATTTAAAAATAATGTAGAAAAGTTTATTTCTCAACAGATAAGAAATGATGATAATTGGATATTAAATTGGAGTGGAGGAAAGAGATTTAAAAATTTTCTCTTCTTAAGAGATCCGGCTTTTCAAAAATCTGTAACCTTAGAAGGTGGAATTGAAAAATATACAAGCCCAAAAGATAAAAGAAAACAAGAGGATATGAAACACTCTTTTATCACTTCATCAATTGTAAAAGAGTTTGTAGATAATCCAAAAGAGCTTTGGGAAAATTCTGCTGAACTTGGGAAAACTGGAGTTGATTATATTTTTAAAAAAGTCTTTAGTATAACTTCAAAAGAGGTTAGATTAAGACAGATTGATACTATGCTCAAAAAAGTTGCAAAAGAGACTTTAATTTTAATCTCTCAATATTATCAAAGTGGAGATTACTCTAAAGTTTTAGAAGAAGCTAAAAAAAATACAGTTTTTTTAATAAAAGAGTTAATAATTTCTATGCAAAATTATAATTCAGTTGGCTTTATTTTAGATAGTTTAAATATTGAAGAATCCTTAGCTTGGAAAACTATGTTTGATTTAAATAATCCAATCTTTTCTTATGATGAGGAGGATAAAAATAGTTCAGAGATAGGAACTGGAGAGGTAAATCTTGATATAGATGACCTTATAAAATCAATAGGCATGGAAGAGGAACTTAAAGATTTGCTTAAAGAACCTAAAACAAAGACTTCTTCTGCTCCAAAAATAATAAAAAGAAAAAATCTTTCAGAAAGATTTGCAGATATGTTAATCCAAAACTGGGAACTTGCTCTTAGAGAAAGATTAGAGCCTAAATTAAATTCTATTGCAATCTCAAAAGAATCTTTTGAATGGCTCTTACAGATTCTTAAAGAGTCAGCAAAAAGAGTAGATTTAAATAAAAAAATTGCAAAGGCAAATGCTAGTTTTATAGATCAATATGTTGGAAACACAGATATAATCTATCTTGTAGCAAGAGTTGCAAAAAATTATTTAAATAAACATGTAAATACAGTTGGATGGGGTTATGTTCCAGTAGAGCAAAGACCATCTTTAGGTGATAGAAAAATTTTTCTTGAATATTCAAAAGATTTTATCTCAAAAAGTCCAACAATTGATGAGATTGAAGCAATTGTCCAAAGGATCTTTGATAAAAGAGATAATATCCAAAACAATTTAGACTCTAGCTCAGAAGATTTCTATTTTGTAGGGTATGAATTTTTTAAAGAGTGGCTAAAAGCCCTACAAGAGGCAACTTATGCTAATATCGATTTTAAGTTCAAAGAAGGAGGAGTAATTACAAATCCTGAAGAAAATGCAAAATTAGGTGAAATTTTAGAAGAGCTTGAGAAGTTATAGGAGGTAAATATGGCACCACGATTTGAGATAGAAGATGATAAAAATCAGGAAGATCCAAAATCTTTAGAAGATGAAAATAAGAATTTATTAAAAAGAAAAAACAACAATTTCAATAATCCATCAGAAGAAGAAAATAAACCTTTAAAAGATAGAAATACTACTACAAATCAAAAAAATATAACACCTCCTCCTTTAGAAGCAAAAATTAATCAAGAAGAAAACTTTTTTGAAAAGATTTTAAAGGATAAAGCCAAAGTTGCTTTTATCGGAAGTGCTATTATAATAATTCTTGCAATAACAATCTATCTATTTTTAAATATTGGAATAACTCCTTCAGAAAATTCAAATAATTTGGACTCTAAAATAGATAAATCTGAAAAAAACTCTTTTGAAGGAAAAAATAAAACTTCTCAAGATAAAATAGCCCTACCTACTAAGAGTGTTTCTACAGAAAAAGATAATAATTCCCAAAAAGCCCCATCAAAAAAAAGTATGGATCAATCATCTCATAGTGTTGCTCAAACTTTACCAAAATTGCAAGATCAAACACAAAATCCTATACAAAATCAAACCCAGACTCCTCCAGAGTCTCAAAGTCCTTTACCAAGTCAAAATGTTTCTAAAAAGAGACCTCAAATGAATCAAAATATGCAAGAAGAGGATAAGGATGAAAATGTTAACTTAGTGGATGAATTCTTAAATGATAATTAGGAAGGATCAAAAATGTTTAAAGTTATTTTTTTTACTTTAATCTTATTTTCTACTCTTTTTTCTTCAGAAATAATTCTTACTTCTGGAAGCAAAAGTGGAACTTATATTAAAATAGCCCAAGATATTGCAGAAAAAGTGGTAAATAATAGCAACTTGGGATTTAAAATAAAAGTTTTAGAGTCAAATGGTTCTAAAGAGAACTTAAAAAGACTTGCTCTAAATAAAGCACAACTTGCTATTGTTCAACACGATGTGATTCAAATTCTAAAAGATATTTTAGACTCTCCAGAGCCAAGAAATCCAAAGGAAAGAGAACTTTATAAAAAATATCAAGAATTAGATAAAAATATTAGAATTTTGATTCCTCTTTATATAGAGCAATTGCATATTATTGTAAGAAAAAATGATCCTAATATTAGAAGTTTTCAGAATTTAAAAGATAAAAAATTATCAATTGGAGCAATAGGAAGTGGAACTTCTATGACTTCTATTTTGATTTATAAAAAAATTTTTGGAAAGACTCCTAAAAAGTCTCAAATTGATAGATCTTCTTTAGAAGATGCACTTAGAAAACTAAAAGAAAATAAAGTAGATGCGGTATTTTCAGTTGGAGGTTATCCTATTTCTCCTCTTACAAAAAGTGGGGATTTTAGACTAATTTCTCTTTCTTTGAAAAAATATAAAAGCTTAGAAGAAAATTATTATGACACTACAATTCCAGCATCAACTTATCCTTGGCAAGAAGATGAAATAAAAACAGTAGGGATTTACTCTTTTTTAATTTGTAACAAAAAAAATTTCATATCTGCTCAAGAAATAAAGAAATTTGGTAAAATATTTAACCAAAAATTAGGAATCTTAAAAGAGCATGGAAAAGCAAAAAATAAATGGAAAGATGTAAATAAGAGTATTCTTCCAGCTCTTCCATCTTCTAAAAAGTGGGAATATTGTAAAGAATTTAAAGAAGGTTGGGAAGAAGACTATTACAAAAATATTATTCCCTTGCCAGATAAAACAAAAGATAAAAAAGGCAGAGTAAGAGAAGATGGCTTTATGTAAAAGGAGGTAAATTTAAACAGTGAAAATTAAATATAAAAAAGAAGATTTATCAAAAAAACCGGTGTTACTTTTTTCAGAAGATAAACATGAAATTTATTGGATTGGGGCTGCCACAAATACGACTTTAAGAAACAATATCTATTTAATTAGAGATGGACTTGAAGCAATGATTATTGATTGTGGGAGTGGGGAAGATTTTAAATCTACTCTTTCTAGAGTTAAAAAAATTATTCCAGTTGAATATATTACAAGAATTTTTGCAAATCATCAAGATCCAGATGTCACTTCTGGAATCAAAGACTGGTTAGAGTTAAATCCTAAAATTGAAGTTTTAGCTTCTCCTTTTATAAATATTTTTATTGAACACTATTTAGGAAATACAGAGTATAAATATTTCAATGTAGAAGAGAAAAAAAACTTAAAACTCTCTTCTGGAGCAATTTTGGAATTTATTCCATCTCCCTTTATGCACTCTCCAGGAGCGGTTGCTATCTATGATCACAAAGCAAGAGTTCTCTTTTCTGGAGATATTTGGGCTTCAATTGCTATTGAGTGGGATTTGGTGATGCAAGGAGATTTTAAAGATTACATTGAGTTTATGGATTTTTTCCACAAAAAATATATCTCTTCAAATAAAGCTTCAAAGAGCTTTTTAGCAAAATTAAAAGATAAAAAAATAGATGCAATTTTTCCACAACATGGAAGTATAATTACTGGAAGAAAAAATATAAAAAATGCTTTGCGTTATATTAGAGACTTAAAATGTGGTATAGATTTTTTTGAAGATGTTGGAGATAAGGAGTTAGAATTTATTGAGGAGATTTAGAAAGGATTAAAAATTACAGATACCAAAGAGCAATTTAGAGATTTTTATCAAAACTTTTCTTATATTCTACTAGAAGAGTTAATAGAGTATTTTGCCTATTTTGGTGGATTTCCTCTAGAATTTGAGATAGATCCATTTTGCACTTTAGAAAAAAATATCCAAAAAGTTTATTTGGATAATTTAGCATCTCTTTCTCAAAATTTTTTGACTTCTTCTTATCTACTAGATAAACCTTACAGAGAATTTTTAATAGCAGTTGCAACTGGAGATGGAAAAATTTTTAATGTCTTCAGAAGAGCCAAATTTTCTGATGAGGTTGGAGGAGCAATCTTAAGTGAACTTGAAAGAATTGGAATTTTACATTTAGAAGATTCTAGAGAAAAACCTATAAAAAGAATTGGAAAGCTAGAAATTAAAAAAGAGTTTAGAAGATATAGAATTCAGCCAAAGATTAGATTTACAAAGCCATTTTATCGCTTTTGGTTTGGATTTATTGAACCTTATAGAAAGGATTTGCTCTTTAGAAAAAGTAGTCAAAAATTTTGGCAAAATTTTAAAGAGCATAAAAATATGGCTGTCTCTTTTCTTTTTGAAGAGCTTTCAAATCTACTTTTAGAAAGAATATTTTTAGATTCTGATCCAATAGTTAGTAAAGGAGGACTTTGGACTAAAAATGGAGAATTTGATCTTTTGTGCTATACAAAAAGTGGAAAAGTAATTTTAGGAGAGTGCAAATTTAAAGGGAAAAAAGTCTGTAAAAGCGAACTTACAAAGCTAAAAGAAAAAAGTTTAGAGTTAGATTTTGAAATTGATAAATTTGCTCTTTTTTCAAAAGCTGGTTTTTCAAAAGAGCTAAAAGAGATCAAAGATAAAGATTTGATGCTATTTGAATTAAAAGATTTTGAGATTTTATTAAAAAAGGATTTAGAAGATGAGAAAACTTTTTGTTGATTGCTATGAAATGGATCAAAGATGTTATGAAGAGTTTGGTCTTACTGAAGATATTTTGATGGAAAATGCGGCCTTAGGAATGGCAAATTATATTAAAGCAAATTTTGAAAGAGGTAGCTCAATTTTTATAGTCTCTGGCCCAGGAAATAATGGAGCCGATGGAATTACACTAGCAAGAATTTTAAATAAAGCTTACAGAGTTTTTCTTTATCTTCCTCTTGGAGTTAAATCTAAAATGGCAAAGCTCCAATTAAATAGAGCAAAAAGAGTTGGAGTTGAGGTTGTAGACGAGATTAAAGAAGCTACTATTACAGTAGACGCTCTCTTTGGTGCTGGTTTAAATCGTGGTTTGCCAAATGAGATTGCAATGATTGTCTCTAGATTAAATCGTCTGGAAAGTTTTAAAATTGCTTGCGATATTCCAACTGGAATTGATAGCAGAGGAAGAGTTGGGAGTATTGCTTTTAGGGCAGATACAACTATTACCATGGGAGCTTTAAAGGAAGCTCTTTATCTTGACGAAGCTAAAGATTATGTAGGAGAAATTATTTGTGCTGATTTAGGAGTTGATAGAGAAATTTATGAATTAAATAGTAACAGTTATCTTCTAGAAGAGAGTGATTTTACTCCTCCATTTAGAAAAAAAAGAGCTTCTCACAAAGGAAGTTTTGGACATTGTGCAATTTTTTGCGGAGAAAAAGAAGGAGCTGGGATAATTTCAGCAATGGCAGCTACTAGATTTGGAGCTGGACTTACTACTTTGATTGTACATGAAAAAGTTACACCTCCACCTTATATTATGCACTCAACTACTGTCCCAAAAAATACGACTGCAATTGCAATTGGAATGGGACTTGGAGATTTTTTTGAAAAAGATTTTTTGCAAAAAGATGTAATTGAATCAAATGTTCCTATTGTTTTAGATGCTGATGCTCTTTCTAATGAGCTTTTACTCTCAATTTTGTATCAAAAAAATAGAGAAATTGTCATTACACCTCATCCAAAAGAGTTTTCTAGAATGTGGAAAATCTTAAAAGATGAAGAATTAAGTGTACAAGAGATTCAAAAAGAAAGATTTGAAATTACAAGAAAATTTGAAGATAGCTTTCCTACTGTAACACTTCTTTTAAAGGGAGCAAATACAATTATTGCAAAGGATAAAAAAAGATATGTAAATCCTCTTGGAGGAGCTAATCTTTCAAAAGGTGGAAGTGGGGATGTTTTGAGTGGTTTAATTGTCTCTTTGCTTGCTCAAGGTTATGATAGTCTCTCAAGTGCTATTAATGGATCTTTAGCTTTATCAATTGCTGGAAATAGATTTGATGGAAATAATTACTCTCTTCTTAGTACAGATTTAATTGAAGAGTTAAAATATTTAAAATAGGAGTGGATGCTCCTATCTATTACTATTAAAACAACTTAGACTCATGGAAGTAGCTCTGGTGGGATTAATCTTTCTGCTTAGCTGGTTATTTGTCGATAAAACAACAAGAAGTTTCATCTATAATCTTTGATTTAGCCTGGATAGCTTATTTAATTCCAAACATCATAAGATCTTTTCTAGCAAATTTCATATATTTGCCTCTCATTACAACTACAATTGTCTTTTTGGGCTTTGCCCATCTAAAAAGAGCTGGAATATCTTTTGGATCGATATGAATACACCCATGAGACATCCAATTTACACTTCCTTTATGAATTGCATGGCCTTGTTTTGTAAAAAAAATACTATAATCCATATTATTAATTCCACTTGGATCTGGATATTTTTTTGACATATAAAATCTTTTTTTATAAAGCACTGGATAAATCCCTGGAGGAGTTTTATAATCATCTGCTCCTGAAGTTAAAGGTCCACTCCACCATACAACTCCACTTGCATCAACTGCATAAAATCTTCCATCACTTCCTTTTTCTCTAAGGGTTACTACTATAAACTCTTTTCCAGTTAAATCTACAAATTCACTTGAGCCATCATCATGAATTACCTCAAAATTTGTTTTAGAAATTGGAATTACTTCCCTTGGATAAATAAGAACACTGAAGAGTATTAGTAATAAAACTTTATACATTTTTCTTATAACTCCATTTAATTCTTAATGATATATTATTGCAAAAACATAATATCCAACTTAGCTTAAGCTCTAACTTAAGCTAAAAAGCTTTCTCTTCTCTTTTTATTTTAAATCCTTTAATTGGATCTTTTTTTTGCATTACAAGTTTTGAATCTGTAATATATTGAAAATATTTTTTATAAGCTATCAAATTCAAAAGTATTCCAAAAAAGGCTGCAAAAATAATAAAAGAAGTCCCACCATGACTAAACATTGGCAAAGGAACTCCAACAACAGGTGCCATTCCAATTATCATATACATATTTACATTCATATAAACAAAAATTAATATCGCAAGTCCGGAGGAAACAGCTTTTATTAGATAATCTTTTTCATAAATTTTTGAAATTATTAGAAGATGAACAATTAATAAAATATACATAATAATTACAAAAAGCATTCCTTTAAATCCAAGTCGCTCTCCTAAATAAGCAAAAATAAAATCACTTGAGGCAATTGGCAAAAATTTAAGTTGAGTTTGAGTTGCTTTATCTTTTGGTTTTCCATCTAAGCCACCATTTCCAATTGCAATTAAAGCTTGCTGAACATGATAACTTGGTTTTCCTAAAAAGTTATTAATCCTTTTTCTTTGGTAGTCATGCAAAAGATGATGATAAGCAAAATCTGAAAAAGCAATTGCTGCAATTATTAATGTAATCCAAACTTTCCATTGAACTCCAATTACATAAAGAACACCAAACCCAGTAATTAAAAGTACCAAAGCAGTTCCTAAATCTGGCTCTTTTGCAATTAATAAAAATGGAATTATAATTACAATTGAGAGCTTAAAAAAATCTACAAAACCATATCCTTCTTTAGGAGGAGGAGAATGATTTACAAGCAGAGCAAGAGTTAAGACTACATTTACTTTGATAAATTCAGAAGGTTGAATTGTAAGTCCAATTCCAGGGATTTCTAACCATCTTTGAGCTCCTAAGATTTTTTTCCCAACAAGATCAACTGCAAGCAGTAAAAGAGTATTTATTACATAGCTAACAGGAGCAAACCACCACAAAATTTTTGCCCAAGGAATAAAAGCAGCAACTACAAAAGCAATTGCTCCAACACTATAATAAATCATCTGTTTTTGAAATAAAGCCTCATTGATCTCTTTTACAAGCATTGAAGAGATCACTAAGATTGGAATTATTTGAATTATTAAAAGGTAATCGAAATGTCTTGGAAGAATCTTAAAATATTCTGCAAGTTCTTTAAAATCTATATTCACTCTAAACCTTTTGTTTTTTAAAATAGTTAAGGTTATTCAATTATATACTTTTTTTATTCTTCAATTATTAATCAACTGCTGGGAGATAAATTGTAAATTTTGCTCCTTTGTAGTGTTTGCCTTTGTACTCAAACTCTACATTACTTGCTTCAATTTCTCCATCCATAGATGTTATTAGTTTATAAGTCATATGTAATCCAAGACCAGTTCCTTGAGATTTATGTTTGGTTGTAAAGTATGGTTCAAAGATTCTGTTAATAATATCTTCTTTAATTCCTCCACCATTATCTGTCATCTCAATTTGAACTCTGCCTTTTTTATTGACAAAAGCTTTTATAGAAAACATTTTTTCTTCAACATTATTTAATTTAAAAGCATCTTTTGAATTGTTAAAAATATTAATCATAGATTGAATCAAGTCATTTTTATATCCATCAATTTCAATACTTTCATCTACATCTAAAATCAAATCGATATGATAAGATTTGATTTGACTATCAATAATATTTAAAAAACTCTCCAAAGCAGTACTTAAAGGAAAAATTACTCTAGTTTTATCTCCTTTTATGAAGTTTCTAAAATCATCAATTGTTCTTGAAAGATACTGAGCATTTTCATTTATGTCATCACAAGCTTTAAAGAATTCTTCATCGCTTAAGATTCCAAACTCTTTTTGAGTTTTAATTCCTGTTGCAATTGTAGAAATAACAGAAAGTGGCTGTCTCCATTGGTGAGCAATGTTTCCAATCATCTCTCCCATAGAGGCTAACTTTTCACTTTGAGTAAGTCTTTTTTGAATTTCTAAATTTTCATTAACTTTTTCTTCTATGATTTTTTCTAGATTTTTATTTAACTCTTCTAGAGATTTTGTTTTTTCTTTTACAATCTTTTCTAAGTTTTGATTTAAGTTTTCAAGTTCTTCTTCTCTTTGATTAATCTTTTTTTGCATATTATTAAAACTATTAATCAAACTTGCAAATATTGGATAAGTATTATCTTGATCTATTTTTAAATAATTTTTTTTCTGTCCATTTGCAAAACGGTTAATTTGAGCAATTAAATCCTCAAGTGGAGTCATAATTTTATTTGTTGTAATTTTTACACTAATTAAAGTTAAAGTAACAGAAATGAGAATAAAAATTACAGCAATTGTAAGCATTTTATTTAAAAAAGGATCTAAATTATCATAAAAATCTCTAATTACTATTAACCAATTTGTATTCTTCTCCTTTGTATAAGTTAAGAAATTATCATCATCAAAGATCCCTTTCCAAAAATTATCTCCTTTTTTATAATTTGCAGGAAATTCTGTAAGCTCAAAAGGATTTGCATTTTTTACAGCAATATAGTAAGCTCCAGTTTTAAAAAAATTCTTTTTTTCTCTAACATATTCTGGATGAAGAGAGTTAAAAATATATTGCCCTTTTTTATTTATTATTGAAATTGATTGTTTATTATCCTTTGCTAAAGAACTAATAAATCTAAAAACTCTATCTAAAGAGATGTTAAAAATATAATAAATGTCATTTTTGGCTTTTAG
>Ga0256843_1002413_pt1 | contig 13672 bp, 11 predicted proteins | sample AlvinellametaG_FD_191572 | JGI IMG/M metagenome (GOLD analysis project Ga0256843, IMG submission 191572) | Pompeii worm associated microbial communities from hydrothermal vent at the East Pacific Rise, Pacific Ocean - Alvinella | ecosystem: Host-associated > Annelida > Integument > Unclassified ... | reverse complement strand
ATCTTTTGGTAGTCAAACCATCATTGGAAACAACTGCACGATGTCTGGTGGGAGTATGAATATTATTCAATCTGGAAACGGTGGAGTACAAAGTATCGGGAATCATAACGGTTGTTCAATACAAAAAAGCAATGGTGTTGAGGTTCGCAACTATGGTGGTAAAAAAATCGAGATAAATACAACAAGAGATATTCCTATCTATATCAATGGAAAGCTTGTTGAGAGTACAAAAGATGGTTCAGAACAAGAAGAAGTAGATGATGACAGCATCGAGAAATTTTCTCTTGATGGCTATTGTGTTTCTGATATTGTTATAGATGGTGCAGGAAGCATGATTGCAACAAATGAGCATACTTATTACAATATGCCTGCATTGATTGTAAAAGGCAGTGGAGATATTGTTTTTGAGTGTCAAAAAGAGAAAAATGAGTTTGAAGGTCTTGCTTGTTTTGTCAAGGGTAGCGGAGATATTGAAGTTAAGAATGTTGAAACAAAAAATCTTGAAGTAGAGATACGAGGTAGTGGCGATATTCGCTTGATTAATGTAAGTGGAGACAAAGCAAATTTCTCCATCAAGGGAAGCGGAGATATTGTCGGAAGAAAAGTTGTGTTTGAAAATAAAAGTAAAAACATTAAAGGCTCTGGCGATATTGTCGGAATATAGAAAAATCAAAGGAAAAGATATGAGTATTGAAACACAAAAAATTAACAAAATTATGAAGGAGATGTTTAGACTTCAAAACCATCTAAACAATCAAACAAACGGTGAACAGTGGGTAGATGGTACTACAAAAGAAGGTCGCACTATTAATTGGAAAAGATGTATCTGGCTTGAAACAGCAGAGGCAACAGAAAGTCTTGCTTGGAAGCATTGGAAGAGCATCGATACCCCTGATGATATAGAAAATGTACGACTTGAAGTCGTTGATGTATGGCACTTTCTTATGTCTGATATGATTGCGACAAAAGGGCTGGAAAAATCAATTTCTCTTGCATTAGAAGCTGAACAATCCATTACTAAAGAAACAGCTTCTCGGTATTCTTTAATTGATGCTCTTGAATCAATGGCAAAAAGTGCACTAAGTGGAGAAACCCCTCTTTTTCAATTTTTTACAGTAGTTCGTATCTTAGAAGATTTTGATTTTGAAGATATATATAAACTTTACATCGGCAAAAACTGCCTCAATCAGTTCCGCCAAGACAACGGCTATAAAGACGGCTCGTATATCAAGATATGGAATGGCAAAGAGGATAATGTTTATATGCAACAAATCATGGAAGAGAATCCCGATATTGGATTTGAAACACTCTATGAAAAACTTGGTGCAAAATACAAAGAAACAATAGGGATGCAAAATGCTTGACTTTAAATTAAGTGTTTTAAATTTATTATTTCTCTATAGTGGTGTTGTTTTGGCAAACTATATATCTGCTTATTTTGGAGACAAAAACTTCAAAGAAGCTTGGGATACTTCCTTTTATCAAACAGTTCCTTTGGTTGCTATTGTTGTTATAGCAGTGATTGATACAATATTGCATTAAAGAATTTCCAATGAGTTATTATCAAAATCTACAAGGAAAACTATTCGGAACTCTTAGGGTGATTGAAGAAGTTGAGGTTAGATATTCCCATGTTTATTGGAAGTGTAAATGCGAAGTTTGCGGATTTGAAAAAACGGTAAGCGGTTCAGCTCTTAATAGTGGTGCTGGTGCAGGATGCAACGAATGTATTAATGAGGAGAGATGGAGCATTAAAAAACCTCAAAGATTAGAGCTGTGTGTAGATTATATGAGTGGAATGGGAATTGATGATATATGTAAAAAATACAAAATCAGCAAAGGAAATAAAGCTCTTATTTACAGAGTTTTGAAAGCTCATGGGTTAAAAGCAGACAGGCGAAATCGAAATAAAGAAAAAATTGCATAAAAGTTCATTTATAGCAAAAAAATACTTGACTTTTCTTTTTGTATTTTGCTATAATATTGTAATCTAATCAGGAAAGGTAAAGTATGTCTGACATCATTACAACTCAAAACGATACTTTTAACCAAAATGACATCTACGAAGATGAGGTGGAAATCAAATCTGGAGATTATTGGTTACAGAAAAACTCAACAAATGATGTTAGGCTTATATCATCTCTTAATATTATTGATGGGATACTGCACTCTGTTGTAGTTGAGCCAAATCCCAAAACAAAATGGAGTTCGACTCACTCCTGTAAAGCGGAAACCACTTTAACGGTAGATGACTTTCTTAGATTGTATGAACCAATTAACCAAGATAAGGCAAAAGAGATTCGAGAAGCTGATTTAGCAGAGTTGCAAAAAGAGATGAATGAAATCTCACAAGAGCTTGCAATCGGTTATCGAGAGAATAACAACGATGCGGGAGCGACACATAAGCTTACTGCTATTGCAGAGAAACAAAAAAGTGACATGAGTCTTCCTATTGCTATGGCAAAAGAGCAGAACATAGCAACAATCAAAAGTCAAACAGAAGAGATAAAAGATATTGTTGCAAAACAAAAAGAGTTTATTGAAGAGAAAACACAAGAGCTCTCTTTGGTGTCTAAAAATCTTTCGGCAATATACCAAGAGCAGGCAAGTAAAAGCCTAGCTTCCGTTGATGGCACTATCAAGTTTATTGCAAAGCTTGAAAAAAGCATCCATACACTAGACATCTTTACAGGAAAAGGTGTTCATGTTCTTACTTTGTGTGAGGGAGAAGAAGCACCAAGAGAAGAGAAGTTACACTTCTACCAAAGAAAACTTTTTCTTGATGAGGAGTTTTGGGTAAATATTGCAAATGGCGGAGCAGATTATAACTCTGTTGAGGATTTTAAAAAAGCTCTTAAAGAGGATATATCAGTAATTGAAAGAATGATACCCAGCCAAAAAGGTGTCGTATTGATGCAGTTTAGGAGAAACCCTAAAGCTTGGGGCAATGAAAACGACTATAAAGTAACTCTGGCAAAAGCAATGATGATTGCAATGCAAAAGCAAATGGAGGATGAAGCCAACAGAGAGCAGTTTTTACTTGTTCGCAATGGTAAAAATGTCTGTATGATTTTCTCCGATGATATACAAGGCGGAGAGAGACTTTTCCCCACAGAAGAGGAAGTAAAAGAGATTTTTAGAAAAAGCGGAAAATTCACGGGTGTCGAAGTAGATAGATATCTGAACTTTAAAGAGCTCGACAACAAAAAAGCAAGAGATAGAATGGATGCAAAAAGTCTTTATTACAAAAGATTGCTTGTTTTGATGTATGGACTTCACGAGAGAGATAAAAAGGTGTTCGGGGAGAATCTTGATGGAGATTGGTTCTCTCAACAGTTTCAAGCCAAAAAATTTCAATTTGTATATGATGATGAGGATGCACTCGATTATAACAGCAAAAGCCTTTATGATTTCATTGCCGAGAAAAACAATGCACTGCAAGCAGGTTCAAGGGTTATAGCTGATTGGACTAATCTAATGGATGAGGATAATGCAAGTGGAATGTACTCCAATCCTACCTATGGAGAACCTGAACAAATATGGAGACCTATTTATACAAAAGAGCCACATATTGTCAAAAGCGACAAAGGCAAGCTTTATGTATCTGTAAAGTGTAAGCATCATTGGGAGTACGGAAAAACAAGAAATATAAAATGCTATGTAAATAAGAGAACGGATATGCTTGTTCTCGATTTGGTAAAATCAGAAGAGATAGAGTTTTATATCAACAGTAGAAAACATAGAAGCTCTTATGCTCACACAGCAATCTTTTTGCTTGGGGCAAGGGATATGTTAAGAAAAGAGGAAGAAGAAGCCAGAGATAGTGTAGAATACCTCACAGAGCATATATCACAAGCCTACCCTACTTTAGATACAGAATACATATCTCAAAAACTCTTTGAATCGATTGCTTTTTGGAGAGTTGCAAAAGGCGGAAAATCTTTACCAGATTTAACAGAGGGGAAAAACATTAAAGCCCTAGAAGAAATCTCTAAGATATTCTACGAAAAAGCCATTAATACAGATAAAGAAGATATGGTTGATTTTCTTAAAGAGAAAGTTGACAATCTTCTTGTTGTGACAACAAACAACAAGGGTACTTACTATTCGTATTCTATTGTTCCAAAGGAAGAGCACATCTGCATTGGAAGATATGAAGGCGAATATCCTTTTGTTAAAAGAACAGAGTGGAAAAAACTTAAAAAATCCATTAAGAGAGAAAAAACATCACAGGCTCTTTATGGGTTTTATAAAAAAAACGAGGATATTATCGCTGAAATCAAAACTCTCGATGTTGACTCTTATGTTCTTAGTAATATTGATTCAAATTTCATAGAGAGTCAAGAAAAATTAAAAGAGAACATTGTAAAATCAAAAAGTTTTTTAACTGATATTATCAGTGGGAATGATGTTGAAGAGACACTTCAAAAAATGTATGATGATATGCTTCACAGAAGAAGAGTTTCAAAAAGCAGATATGTTGAAGAGTATAAAATATCTTTTTTAGACTCTCTGTACCTTTTTGATTCTAGTCACTATTATAAAAATTTTGACGGAGAACAAATATTTTCAAATGGAAGCAAGCATTTTGTTATTGCTACACAAGATACAAATTTGAATATGCTTATTGCACGATATGGTTCAGATGTACTTTTTGAAAAACTCATTTCTCATATTCAAGGGTATTATGCAAGAAGCCAAGATGAGATAGCAACTCTTAAAGAGATTAGAAGTTCTAAGAGCAATATCTTTAAACAAAGATTGAACAATGAACTTTTTTTCGGAAAAAGTGTTGTTCTTGAAAAGAAGAGATTGGATTTTGATTGTTGTCTTGTAAACAAAAAGAGATATTGGAATTATCCAATAAGTTCTTATGTCTCTATGGATGCCCCAAAAGATATTGACAATGAATATGTATTTGAAGATATGTTTCAACATGATTCAGAAGAGCAAAAAAAACAAAAAAAAGAAGAGTGTTTTCTTGAAAAAATTCTATAAAAAACTAATATTCCAACTTTTATAATCAGGGTTGTAAGCAAGATGAACTTTACTTTTGTATGGTTCAGATGTTCGTGGACTAACCAAAGAAAGCTCAAGAGTATTTTTTTTGAGAATCTGACTCATTAATTCATCTTTAGTAGCATTTACTTTAAACCTAGAAATAAAACTATCTAGGCTATTGTACCAAACAATAAAATCACATTCTCTGTTATAGCATCTAAAGCATTTTTTATCAGTAATTACGGTTTTTTTATCGCATTTAGGGCAAACTCCTATAATCCTGTCTTTTAAACTTTTTTTCTGTTTGTTAACTTCATTACTTATAAATTTTGAAATTGCTTTTCGTGAAGAGAGTAAAAAATCAAAATCAATTTTTAATTGCTCTTCCTTATCAAGTTTTGCAAAAAGGGTCTTAGCAAATTCTTTTTGCTCAGGAGATGGCTCACCATCTTCTCTCTCATCATAGGATAGATAACCTATTTCTTTTTTAAACTCTTCTACTTTACTCCAATAAACATCAATAACCTCATCAACATTGATAATATCCCCTTTTTCAATAAGTTCTATAATTTTTTCAAAGTCTTGAGCGTCTTTTGTATTATTAATCCAAGGAAGATATTTTTCAGTAACTTCATAAACAGCCATACCAATATCAGTTGGGGTAAGTATAGTCTTATTTGATGTAGCATATTTTTTTTGAACAAGACTTTTTGAAACTGTATGAAGCGTAGATGGTCTAGCTATACCATTTGAAACAAGATAATTAATTAATGCACCCTCACTAATACGCTTAGGAGCACGGGAAGTTTTTTCAAGACTAAATACTTCCCTATCTTCAAGCACAAGTCCTACATAGACATTTGTAGGAATAACAACGGGGTCTCCACGCCAATCATCATCTCCCCTACCCTTGTCGCTTGCATGGAGAACATCACCAAAATAACGCTCCCAGCCATCTTGAATGCGATTTTTGGCAAAGGCGAAAAAGTGATATTCTCCTGCACTGATAATAATCTTTGAAACATCATACACAGAATCAATGAGTTGCGTAGATATTGCTCGGTACCAAATAAGGCTATAAACAAATTTATGATAATTTCCGAATTTTTCACAATTTTTATCGTTAGACCAAACATGAGAAATTTTATCAGGGGAAAACTCCTCTTTAAAAAAAGCGGGGCGAATACCCTCATGAGCATCCTGTGAAAAAGATTTCTTTTTCTTTTTATATTTTCGCTTTACTTTAAGAACATCATCATGTTCAGTTTCATCAAGTACTTCCATTAAATAAGAGATAATTTCTTCTGATGCTTCATTGCTTAATTCTTCATTATCTGTACGAGGATAAGTTATATATCCAGTATAAAACAAATCTTGTGCTATTTTTTTTGTTTGACTAGGCAATAAATCATAATTGTATGAACAAGCACTATAAAGTGTAGATGTCATAAATGCGGGATAAGGGGCGACTTCTTTAATGTTTGGTTGATAGTCATAAACTTTATGAAGTTTACTATTGGCTTCGGCAATAACCCTGTTAAGGGTTTCACTGTCCTTTTTCATAAACTCAAGATTATTACCTGTTGCGAAAAAAGTAACGCCATTGTATGAATACTTAACCTTTACAACATCAGTTTTAATTTCACCACGCTCTTTGTACTTCTGAATATCTTCTTCTCTTTTTGCGAGATATGCAAGAGAGTTTCCAATCACTCTACCTGTTCCAGCAATTTCAGCGGATTCATGCCTTCCATCTTTTTTGAAACTAAGAATTTTGTTTTTTTGAAAATAATAAGATAAAGCGGGAGATAGCCCATATCCTATGATTCTGTCTATTATTCTTCTTGTTCGCTGAGCTAAAACAATTTTTTCATCTATAAGCCTTATGCCGTGCTTTTCGAGAAATGCTCTTCGTATTTCGCTTAAAGTGATTGATAAAAGAGTAACCCTGTAATACTCTTTTATATTACATATTTCAACAATATCATGGCTGATTCTCTCACCCTCTCTATCGTCATCTTGACACATATAGACTTTTTTTGATTGTTTAACAAGGGATTTAAGCTCTGAAACAATTTTTTTCTTACTACTGGGAATAATAAAGTTGCTTGTAAAATGACCTTTTTCATCTCTATATACCGCAAAGTCTTTTTTTGGAAGCTCTGTGATATGCCCTGCTGTGGCAAAAATTTTAAAATCTTTTTCAAGGCCAAGCTGTTTTAAATATTTTCTAATTGTATTTGCTTTTATTGGAGATTCAACTGTTATAAGATTCATTTTATTAAGACAACTTTTAATATGATTTTGAAATATTTTACAAAATAATTTCTTTGATAGATATTTAAAGTTGTTTCATAGGAATCTAATGAGGAGATAAAAGAAGATGCAACCATGAGTTTTCTCATGGTTGACAAAAATGAAAGTATTTAAAAACAAAAAGACACTTGCATATAAATTAAATCTGTTCCACTTGTTCCACCAACATCATCATTCTCTGGAACATAAGTAAAGTTTGCTTTCACTAAATAATCAGAAGTAATTTTGTAGCCAATTCCAATATTTGCAACAGGGAGAAAAGTTGTTTCTCTTTCATCTGTGACAAGACCAGTGAATTCATCATACACGGCACCGTTAGCAATCGCACCAGCAGCATTAAATTCCATCATAAAATTTGTAGTAAGATACTTTCTATATCTTACTCCAGCTCCAGCATAATAGAAGGGAGTGTCTGAACAGTCTTGAAACCAAGATGCTGTCAAATAAGGAGAAAACCCATCCGTTGAAATATTTTTTCTAAAATCATAAGACAACCCTACTCCACCATTAAAAACCCACTGAGCCTTGTCATCGAGCTTATTTGGAGCTTCGATATATCCTTCGTCTGCATCTAAATGGTACGACAGACCATTTAAAATAATATCTACTTCCCCAGCGACTAAAGGCATAGACATTGCCCCTATAAGAGCAGCTTTAAGTAACTTTTTTTTCATAATCATTCCTCGTTCTTTATTTAAAAAAAGGATATTTTTCCTTTCAATAAGTTCATTGTACCAATAAATATAACTTAAAGTCAAGTGTTTTGTAAAATTTTTTCTATAATCTTATCAAAATTCCAAGCATCAATATAAACATCATATATTTTACCACCATTTCGCCTTAATGCTGATATATTAGAACGAGTTACGCCAATATATTCAGAAAGCAATAAATCAGATGGGTATTCTTTTTCAAATTTCACGAACTGAGCTCTCGTCATATAGGAAAGCACAAGCCTCAAAACCCATGCTTTTTTATAAAGCATAATTCGGGAAATTTTTTTTGCTTTTTTTGCTTTTTTTTTCATGCTCCATACGCCCATGTGTGTTAAACCAAATTCATCTGCTATTTGTTGTGGAGTCGGGATATCTTTTAACATAAATCTGTCCTCAAGCTATATTAAATCATCAGATTTAAACGCATCCGCACATTCTGCGAAAGGAATAATTTTGGCTTCAAGCTCAAAGATTTTTGATTCGGTCAAACCAATTAGTTCTTTTTTGTTTTTTTCACCCAAGAGGCTCAGTGAGATTTCAGATAAAAAACTTTTAGCTGATTCTAAATCCGTTATTTTCTCATCAACAATTTTAGAAGACAATTCTTGCCTTCTAATCGTCAACGCTTCATTGATAAATTTTTTGGAAAGTAAAGAAATTTTATCATTCTTTTGTATCTTTTTTTCTATTTCATCTAGCTCATTAAAGCCTAAATCAGAAATTTTTAAAATAAGCTCTTTTGTTTTTTGCTTTGTCATTTTCTAATCCTTTTTTTTGCAAGGATATTATATCATGAAACATAAAGTATTGCAAGTTTTGTATATAAATATATAAAATAAACTTGCAATTATAGAGAATACAATTACTTTATATTGTAAAGTAATTGTATCTTTTCTTTTAAGCCTTTTGTTGTTTCAGCAAACATATCTTTTTCCATATAATATATAAACATATTACGCTGTGCATCATCATCAAAAGCAAATTTATCTATATTCTTTAATAGAACATCTTTATATATCTGTTCTTTAAGTAAAGAAAGTTTGTCAACATCGTCAACTTTTGCCCAAGAGCCGTTTGCTGTTGCGTATGCAAATGGAATAAAATCTATAATATGAATAGACTTTGAAAAGAAATCATTCTCAAGGTCTATAATGTATTTTAAAGAAGCAATTGGATTTTGGATGTGTTTTCCATTAACTGAAATATAGTGTTGTTTTGAGATTTCTTCTCCATCGACATATTCAATTTCACTTCGCATAATGGTGTGTTTTTTCATATCATATTCAAGATTGTTACGCTTAAAAAATACGGTATCATTTTCTATGCTATTTAATATTTCTCTTTCACAAACAAAAGCCTCCTCAGCCTCTTCTCTCCACTCAAAGAATTGTTTTTCACCAAAGTATTCATCATCTTCAATTTCTTTATTTTGAAGAAAATTTGCAAATTTAAGAACACTTTTTATTTCGACATTTGAGAAGTAGTATAATTGAGAAGCAATATAATGATATAAAAACTTTTCAGATTCATCGAGAACATCATACTCTAAAGAAAAAGTAATTGAATCAACTTTCCGACCAACCCTGTTTTCTTTCATAGTAATTACTTTATTCATTTCTTCTTTCATGTCTTTGAGGACTTTTAGAAGAACATCCCTTTTGAAATATTTGTATTCCGTTTGTTGAGGAACGCCAACAAAATCTTTTAAAACAGAAACTTTAAATGTAACTGCACTCTTGTTATGTTGGATTTTATAGAGGGAGCTAAAAAGAATATCAAATTTATGAGAAGATGCATATTTGAGATTATCCCTTTTACTTTTATAGGATGTGACATAATCATTGCCTATACCAAGGACATGATATAAATACATCGGGGAAAATTCAAATTCTAATCCACGAATTAGAGACTTTTTATTTTTTATATCTGCCTCTGCAAAGCTTTTAAGAGTGTACCCCTTGCCCTCCATACTGCTATCAAGCCAAAGAGTAATTCTAGGAAGAGCACTAACCTTTGAGATTCCTGTGCGAATTTCCCCTGTTTCTAAATCAAGTTCAAGGTGTTCTATTTCATAAAAATTAGATGTTTGAGCAGAGTCAAGCATTTCTAATGCAACATTTACACTTTTTTGAGCACTTTTAATATTCGTTGCTTTTATAAATTCCTCAAAATCAACCTTAAGTGTAGTTGGAAAATCATCTCTTATGAATCTTTCCTTCCAATTAGATATAGCAATTCTCTTCTTTTTGTTGAAAAGTTTTTTTTCTCTTTCATTCTTTGGGGAGTTAAGCCCTAACCGTTCAAAATCACGAGAAAGAGCTTCTTGGGCTTTTTTTAAAAGGTTGTCGTATTTGAAGTCATTAAAATCTCTATTGCCTTGAAGATATTGTCTTGTAGTGTCTGCAATTTTTTCTATATTCAAAGAGGTTTTAGCTCTATTCTTGCCTGCACTATCTACAAAGGTTTCTAATTTGACTGTGCTCAATGCCCAAGTTCGCCTGTAATATAATAAGTCGTTTTTCGGTGCCATTCCTTAATCCTATGAATTTTTTGCTTTTATTGTTAGAAGTATTATAGCAATAAGGTGAGAGGATTAAGCATAAAAGGTGAGAGAATTTGGAATTTTATATAAAAGGTGAGAGAATTTGGAATATTTCATACAATTAGGTGAGAGAATTTGGAATAAATTACGATGATTTAACAATAAATTATCAAAAAATCGTTATTTATCACTAAAAACTCATAAAAGAAACAATAAAACAACAAAAAATATTAACTTTTTTTTAAAATACAATGGTTTTTCTCCACACTCTTCACCTTTAATAATCAAATATCAATCTTAAACTCCGCACTCTTCACCTTAAACTCCGCACTCTTCACCTTAAACTCCGCACTCTTCACCTTAAACTCCGCACTCTTCACCTTAAACTCCGCACTCTTCACCTTAAAGTAAAATAGACCCCTATATTAGGGGAACACAGACTGTCTATAAAGAATATAATTGAATATAAAGAATTATAAAGAACTATAAAGAAAGAGAAGTGTTGTTTTCAATTGCTTTAGTATTGTTATTTGTAACCTCTTTTTTACAAGTATTGTTTTTAACAATATCAAGCTTATTATTTTCAATATGCTCTTTTATATAATCAGGTATATTTGAATCTCCTTCTCTATACCTAATAGCAACAGGAATAAATTCTTTGCCTAAAAGTAAAGCACTTATAGCCCTGTGATAGCCCTCTTGTTGAAATAAGTCTATATCTTTAGACTTGGATTCACGACTACCATAAGCAAGCATTGGAATATCAACTTTTATACCAGCTTCATAAACTTCTTTTAAGTGTGCTAATTTTTCTTTTGATGCACCATTCTCTTTATGTTCAATCTGTCTTTCTTCAACAGCTAAACAATAATCTCTAGGTGGCATTTTTACTACAATAGCTTTTAAACCATCTTTTTGTCTTTCAAAATATTCTGGATTTTCATGAATTTCATCAAAGGCAACTTTGTTGTTAAACATTTGCTCTCCATCTAAAGTTTTATAGACATAGCGTGATTCAGGTCTCGATGCATTAATATCAACAATTTTATTTTCACTACAAGCCATACTATCAAGAATATTAAAATGTTCTTTTGCAGGCAAAGAGTCTATTGTTTCAGAATCAAAATCGAAAGATTCTATTGGTTCAATGTTTATTTTTTCAACTATTGCATGACTAACTAAGTCAAGTTTAATAGGATAAAGCAAATCTGAATCTTTTGTTTGATTATTTAAAATATTGTCTTTCATAGATTCCAGCTTGTTTAAATCAGCAGAAAGGATGTTTGATAAAAAATCAGATGATACAAAAGGCATTGAGAGGTCATGAATTTTAATTCCATTGTACCTCTCAATGATTGGTGGGATGTTGTTTTTAAAATCACCATCATAGTAAACAGATTCAATAAAGTTAACTAAATCTGAATCTTTGTAAAAAAGAAGATTTTTCAATGGAAAATTGTATATTTTTTGATTATCATAAAACAAAAAAACTCCATTATCAGCTCGTTCAATTTTACATTTAGATACATAAAAAACAGGATTTACCATTCGCTGAGGGTCTAAATCATCATCTACAAAACAAAAATCAAATTTTTCATTTTCATATATATTTTTTACTAAAATTTTATCATTTTCAGCATCAACAAAATCTAAGCGATTCTCAGTACTATAGACTATACCATCTTTTTTTAATTGAAAAAGAGTTCTAAATCTACCAAAAACAGGGTCTAGTATGCTTTGTGATTCCTCATCATTCATGTTTGGTAGAAATTTTTTTCTAAACTCTAAAGGATGTGTGTTTTTGAATATCTCTCGAAGAGAATTGACTCCAATCTCAATAGAACTAGAAGTGTTATTCATTGAAACTAAAAATGTCTTTTTCTGAGGGGTGTAAACAAGAATTTGTTTAATATCATCGACAGTAAATTGATTCATCGGGAGCCTTTTTAATAATAGTTGTTAAATTATATTGTGTTGAGAATAAAAAAGGACTGTAAAATTGTTTCAAATTTTTTTATTTTGAATTGTGATGTTTAAATACGCAAATTTTATGAAGATTCATATACCTTTTTAATTCATACTCTTTTGTATCGCATCTCCTTAAAATCGCAGAGGAAAAAAGATTATATCTTCTCTGTATATACTGAATAAAATCATTGTAATCATATATCTTTCGTTTTTTCATTCTATTTGGGTAATACTTGTAAAATAGAGAATAAACATCAAATAATGTACCAGAAAAGGCTATTTTTTCACTAGAACAAAAGTTAACAAGAGCTTTTACAAAAGCTCTTTCTTCAAAAGAAACAATATATCCATCAAGAATAAAAATTCTGTATCCAAATAGAGTATTGAGAAGATATTGAAGTTTTGTAGAATTCACTTGATAATACGCAGCAAGTTCTTTGACAGACATGGGTAATTCTTTTTTTAAATAAGAAATAAAATCACCAGTTAAAACAGGATATGAATTAACATTAAGGTAATAGTGCTTAAAACTTGAATCAATCAAAAAATGTTTTTTTAATGGTGTTGAAATTATATTTTTTTGTCTGAAAATAATAAGTTTTTCTATAAAAAATAGCCATTTTTTAGTAATAATAATAGTTAAATCCAAATATGTATCAAAGTCCGTGTAGAGAAGTGTTACTCTTGGTTCGATTTTTTCGATTTCTGAACATAAAGAAATAAATCTATTGTGGATTGTTTGCCTAGAAACACCTATTTCTGTAGCAATTTCAGAAAGATTTTTACCAGACGATAGCCCATCAATAAGATATGAGTGTTTGCAACGATAACAAGAGGACACAAAGGAACAATCTATATATTTTTCCTTTGTGTCTTTAAAAATTTTATAAATCTGCTTATTTTTAGTCATTTTTAATGCTTTATAGAAATCTTAAAAATAATAGGATAGTGGGTAGATAATAATAAAATTTTCATTGAAAAAAATTAATTATATTGTTGCTGCTGAGATGATTGAGAATCAGATGGGGAACCATTGTTATTATTTTGCTGATTGTCTGCAAGAGAGTCAAGCATCTGCATAGCTTCAACGATTACAGAGTGTTTTGAGCGTTTTTGTCCGTTTTGGTCA
>Ga0256843_1002412_pt1 | contig 13673 bp, 8 predicted proteins | sample AlvinellametaG_FD_191572 | JGI IMG/M metagenome (GOLD analysis project Ga0256843, IMG submission 191572) | Pompeii worm associated microbial communities from hydrothermal vent at the East Pacific Rise, Pacific Ocean - Alvinella | ecosystem: Host-associated > Annelida > Integument > Unclassified ... | reverse complement strand
CCTAACGTTGAAAATGGCTTTAAAGAGGTGTTTAAAATAGTTGAACGACTACAAAGACAAATCAAGGAAAAAGACAAAGAGATAAAACGCCTTACAAAGCAATTAGACAAGTGTCACAAGAAGAGTGAAAAGGTCTACTTATCTTACATTGCTGAGCTAAAGTATCTACAGCTTAATCCTCCAGAAACTTCTTCCCCAAAAGAGGAAGAGATCATTGATATAAAGAAAAAGAAAAAGAAAAAATGGAGATAGCCCAGAATATTAAGTGTAGAACAAAGGTCTTAAGGTCTATCTTGTTAATATCCACTTCTTTCCGTCCCAGCGGAATTTCATTCCGTACTTTTGATAAACATAGGCACCTTTTTTCTTAAACTTGATCGTACCTGGGATATATGCTAATTTTCTATTGTCTTCAATAAAAAAATACTTCTTTGTTCTGTCAAATGGTACAAGTTCATATTCGGGATTATCCAAATCTTGCTCAAATGACTCTTTTAATTTTCTTTCCAGTTCCTCTTTTGTACTTCTAAAAGCATAAGCATTTTCTTTGGAACGTTCATCAAATATTTTAACAGCTTCTGCTACTTCTTTATTTTTCAGTAAAGTATTGATCTCCTCATACGCATCATAAAGCTTCTGCATTTTGGGGCTTTGGCGGAGTTTTTCGTACTCTTCATCTGAAGCTTTATTTAGATCATAGTCTATGATGTCCTCACTATCAAGAAACTTCCAACGAGGAAAAGGTGTAGGAAAGATAAGAGCTTGAGTGAACTCTGATGAATTCACTTTATGTCCTGCGCGTAAATCTCGTTTTTCTGTTTGTACCTTATGCACCTCCGCCTCCGCAGGCAGTGCTATGGCTTTAAAGCCTTCTCCCGCTTCTAAGGTGTAGTAGCCCTCACCCGCACTCTTGGCTACGGGGTCTTTGGCGGCAGCATCATAGACGATGCCGCCCAGTCTCTGCCAGCTCCCTTTGGCATCTCTGATCTCAAGGAAGACTTTGAACCACCCTTTGGGGTTGAGCTGAAAATTCTGTTTTTTCTTTGCAAAGATGCGTACCTTGAGTTCGTTCTCTCCGGTGGTGACATAGTTGTTGACAGGGTAGATCGTCACGATCTGAGAACGGCTGAAATCATGGAACATTTCACTGCCATTAAAAAAAACCTCTATCTTATCTCCATAACCTTCAATGTTAAGGCGGTAGCTGGGTTTGGTGCCGTAGGCTGGTGGTAGTTGCATCTGTGTAGCTCCTTGTTTGGTCTCTTTGGTTTCGTTGGCGCAGGCACTTAGGCTTAAAAGCATCAGTGCGGTTAAAAGTATCATGAGGCGTTTCATGGTCGCTCCTTTATATTATTGATTTTTCAGTGTATCGGCAAGCGTTTGCGATTTACCGATATTATCTGCCCAATGTGCATCGACAGGATCTTTAGGAAAAGATCCGTCAAGACAACTCTTACTATTTTGGTACCAGTTTCCTTCATACTGGGTAAGTTCCTCCGGTGAAGTATTATTAAGCAGTACATCTTTAAAACTGAACTCATTGAGTATCACGAAGTTACAGCTCTTTTCCAGCTTGAAGCCTGACTCTTCCTTGGCGGTGTTCTGGGCGGGTGTTGGTGCTTCTTCGCTATCCTGGTCACGTCCACTCTCTCCCGCCGTGTCGTTGCCGGCTTTTGCAGCATCTTCATCTTTTACTTCCGCATACACCCCAAGATAGACTGCCATTCCCGTACATTTGACATCACCGCTAAAGTCAATGTCTCCTCCCTCTTTTTTAGGTGGAGCGAAGGTCATCTCTCCTTTGATACCCGCGGCATCGTCTTTGCTCTTAGCCGATGCGAGATCCGCCGTTGCTCCGGCTTTGACATGGAAGAAGAGCCATTTGGCTTCCCCTTCGATCTTCGCTTCGATCTTTGCGCCGACACTCGCACCGATCACGGCGCTTTTGTCCGCTTCGAGTTTGTCCGCTTTGGCTTCGAGTTTACACGATCCGCTCACATTACCGGTGATGATAAGATCTGCTTGTACGTCTCCGCTAACGGTATGTCTTGTAGCCGTATCTACGACCTCTTTAAGCGCATCGAGACTCTTCGTGATCGCAGGTATGAGATCGAGCCGTATCTGACTACCGTCAAATACGGTGATCCCAAGCTCTATGCTTCCGGTGGGTGCGAGGGTATGCTCATTTGGCTTTTCACTGAATTGGAAATCGGAGGCTTTAAAGGAGATGGAGGTGGTACCGATACTGTTTTCTTTATGGTGGTCTTTAACACTTCCACGCGTACCGAACTCTTTTTTTACGGTAGCTTTGAGATCGGCTTTGGCTTCTGCAAGGCTTTTTGGGCTCTCATTTGCCAATTTAACGATCGCGTAGATAGGATCGAACCATTTGGTAAAGTTACCGAAGAACTCTTTGGCCGGTACGGTGTGCAGTGCGCCTTTTTCTCCTTTGGGGATCTGCATCCCGCTGGTATAAGTGCTGCTGAACTCATAGGTATTGGAGAGGTAGCTAAAGGTTAGTTTTTTCTCACGCTGTGTTTTTGCTTTGGCTTCAAACTCACTGAGGATGCCGGTATTTTTGACATCATACTCTCCGGTATAGGAGAGTTTTACTTCTCCATTGAGTTTCATCGGTTTTGCGACATAAAGTGTCGCTTGTTTTTTGCACTTGGTCGAGCCTTGCGGAAGCACTTCGTACTCCTCATAGAACTCCTCTTCTTGCTTGGCGATGAGTTTAAAGAATTTGGTAAGATCCCATTCGTTTTTGTAGCTGTAGTTGGCTTTATGGGCTCTGGGGTTTGTGTTTCGTGATTTCTCCGGAGGATTAAGATCAACCGCTCCTTCTATGAGACCGTAACTATTGATCTTCACCTCGGATGGAACAGACTTTTCCATACGGGTACTTTTCAGAGTCATATAACGCTCACACGGTGCATCTTTAAAGACGTGGGAGATCTTCAGGGTCTTGGTATCTGGGCTTCCGTCACTTTTGAACGGCGGGGCGGTGATATAGAGTTCATACCCTACACCGTTCTTACCGTTTTGCTTGGCAACGTTCTTGCCCTCTTGCATCTTGACGATATCGAGGGTAAAGGCACTACCGCCTTTTCCCTCTGCGTCCGCACCTCGTTTAGGCTGGGTGATGGAGAGCTGTTTGAGCAGACAGCAGCACTCCGCACTTTTGGTGTTGTTGATAGGTTTACTCTTATGCCTTTGGACGATCGCCATCGCACGCTGACTAGATGTCATTCTCTTCTCCTTGTTGGGCTTCATAAGCTTCCATGGTCTCTTTGGCGATACCTGTAAGGATCTGGGATTTCGTGAAAGCATCTATATTTGGATCTTGCAGCAGAGAAATAATGCGCTCTTCCCGGATAAAGTTCTCTCCTCTTACATGCCATGCAAGCATCAGGGAAAAGGCGTGTTTATGGTTTTCCAATCCATACGCTTTTGCAACTTCATATACATGGGAAACAAACTCCGGATAGGTCTCTTTATCTCTTGGAAAAGGGTTTATGAATGCTATCTCCTCCAGATCCGAAACACACCGATCAAGGTACTGTTCCAGTTTCAGTTTATCGAGCTTCTGAAAATGTTTTTCTGTCAATATTTTCATCTTTTATTCTTCCTGTAAGAGTCTCTTCCCCGGACAACTCTTTTTTTTGCATTGTAGCAAAACTTATATACCTCTTCCTGGTCCACCGTATCGACGGGATCTCTGCCGATCTTTTTGGATCTCATTGATCTTTGCTACAATGCTTCTTGCAACTCGGCTAACTGCTGTTTTAAGACCTCCAACTCTCTTCCCTGCTCGTTGAACAAGTTCTCTAATTGTACGATTGGCTCTTTGTCCAAAGTGATCGTAAGATCCTTTGATATATTCTTGTACCTCTCCAGTGTGGATCTTTGCATCTCTATCGTATCCTTTTGCTTCTCTATAACTTTGATCGCTTCTTTCATCTGCTCGTTGTATGCTTTGACGATCGAGGCTAAACTCTTTTCGTAATTGCTCGATACTTTGCGAAGTTCTCTGGAGAAGATCTCCTCTTGCAGCTTCACTGTCGCTTGTAACTCTTTTTCTAATTCTGTCATTTAATTCTCCTTGAGCATCACTGCCCAGTCTCCGTGTTTGGTTTGGAACACTGTGGGCTTTTTCTGTATCGTGATACCGTTGCTGAACACTTTGATTTTTTTGAACTTCACCAACTTCTTCTCTTCTTTGATCTCTTGATCTATTTCCTGGAGTATCTGCACCTGGTGTGTAACGTATTTCCCCAGGGCGTATGCCCCTATTGACATACCTGCTATGATCGAAAACCCGATCACTATCGGTATGATCCACTGCCTTGACTTGATCTTGATCAATTTTTTGTTGAGATCCTCGATCTCTTCTATGATCTCCATCCGCTGTGCTTTGATCTCCTGCATCAATTCCTTTTCTTCCTTGACGATCTCTGATCGGACTTTGATCAGATTCTCTTTGAAGCCGTACAGCTTGGTAGTCATATCGTCTTCGATGGTAGAGAGCTCTTTTTTCAATTGTTCGTTCAATTGCTGACTCAATTCGCTTAACTTCTTTTTTTCGATCCTCTGTACTTGTTTGAGATCTCTCTCTTTGCTCTGCTGCAATTTCTTTGCCAAGTCGCTCAATGTTGAATGTTCGTCCATAGGCTACTCCTTTTAATCTGATCGCTTTTGTAAAGCCATCCGGCTTTATTGACATATAATCCTTACCTGTTCGCGTTATCTCTCCAAACTGAGACAAATAGGATCTCACATCGCTATGATCGGTAATAAGACCTGCCTCGATACGATCGAGTATGGCACGGTCAAGCATCTTTTTGATCTCTGCATGCGGACTCTTTGCATGGATCTTCATCTTATCATTCACTACCAAGTGTTGTCTATGCTTATCTTTAGGACTTGCCCACGCATATTTGGTATTGTATTTATCTACGATAAGATCATAGGTTGATTGCCATCCAGGCGGCGCGATATTCATCGATTTACCGGTTTGAAGTTCTACTCTGGGTGTAACAAGATGGATATGCCCGGATCCATCACTTTCTCCATGCCATACGGCATAGTATGTGTACTGGTTTGGCTCAAGACCTGCAAATGCTACACGCTCGAACTCATCTAGCACTTCCTGGATCTGTTCTGGTGTAGGTTCATCATCTTTATGCCATGCGATCACAGCGGATCTGTATGTATGTTTGAACATCAAGGACTCCGCAACTGCGGTAACCATTTCAGGATTTCCACGGAGTATCTCCACCGACTCCCGGATCTCTCCTTTAGCATCATGGGATTTAAGCAAATACTCTTTCGCTGACCGTGCGGATCCTTTACCGGTATTAATGAACTTTATGTGCATCGAGCAGTTGCTCCAATTGTTTCTCTATGGATACCAAATGAGGAACCACATCAAACTTATCACCCTGATTCACTCTCCGGGAGATCTGATTTAGATTATTACCTATTGCCGAAATCTGACGGATCAACTCTGGATCTGCTTTTGGTATTTGTCTTTTTTTTCTCTGTTTTGGTAACGGTTCCCCATCTAAAAGTCGTTGGATCAACTGAGAAAGTGGAAGATCATACAATTTTGCAGCATTTTTATAGTGTTCTAGTTTTGACTGGGGAATCTTCATTGTAAAGAGTTTAGTCCGATATTCACGTTTTTCTTTCATTGAATACTCCATTATATAACTTACTTTCCAAAAGCTGTGTACAAAAAGCATAGCGGGGGTTAAGGGGGCAGCGCCCTCCTTACGAGTCTCCTGTGTATGCCCGTAGGGTATATATAGGGTCGACTCGCTCCTTATCTTTTATAGAATACCAAAACTTTCCTGAAGCAAACACCACTACAAAAACATAGCAAAGAAACATAACTACACACCACACATAACACAGGTGAGAACATAAATGTGAGGGAATGCAAAATACACACGAGGACACACAAACAAATTACAACAAAAAGGTAAGAGTTTCAACGCTCTCTTGACACTTTTTTTAGTGTCAAGAGAGCGGTAATATACCTGATATAGTTAGGTGAACTGTTTTCGGTTCAGCTACCAAAGGTTATTTACGGTACAATTTTCCCAACTGATTTTACAAAGTGCTGAAAAGTATTTTGTGGATTTAAATTTACGAAAGGCAACACAAGTTCATCATAGGTCGGCAAACCTAGAACTTGTGACTGTGATGGAATTATATCAAGAAAAAGTTAGGAAGTTTTTAAAATACTTCCCAAAAGAGCTTTTAGCCTCTAAAAATAAAACTGATGGTTACAGGCTTACTCCCCGTTATCAAGCATTAAGAGACTGCGACTACATACGCTATAACTCTGATCAACGTATCAATATCATTGCTGTAGACATAGATCACCATCAAGACGGTGGTATATGGATGGATTATGATATGCCTCAACCTACATGGACAATATTTACAGATCGTGGGGTACAGTTCATGTGGGTATTAGAGAAACCTATTCTAGCAGAGATCCGTAAACATAGAGAATATGCAAAAGACATCCTAAAAAAAATCGTTTATACCTTAGAAGCGGACACAAGTGCCATGAGCTTCAATAGGGTCTTTCGTAACCCATTACGGCACGAAACACACTTTAGCCATAGCAGGGTAAGCCTAAAAAATTTTGATAGGCTTAAATCGCCTCCTAGAGAATGGTTGGAAAAGGTCGATCCTAAAAAAGCCTATAAAAACCTATTTGGGGGAAAAACACCCGGATCAATCGCATTTGAGTCTATGAAACAAGGTGATGGTAGAAATGTCGCTTTGTTTGATAGGCTTCGATACTGGGCTTATGCTGAAGCCAGATCCGGAACGTATGAAGAGTTCCAGTTGGCACAACAAGGTTTTACACTCAATCAAAAGTTTCAAGAACCTATGCACTACAAAGAGGTAGACAGGATCATTGCTTCTATAGACTGGTTCATAGAAAACAAATACAATAAAGGAGGTTACATGGCTAAGACAACACCTGAAGAGAGAAAAGAGATCGCAAAGAAAAATGGGAAAAGAGGTGGAGCTGTATCTGCAAAAGTTCAAAAAGCAGAAGCAAGAGGTAGAATATTATCAGTTCTCAATAGATGGGAATTATTTGAAAAAAAAATAACAATATCTGGAATTGCAAAAGAAGCCAAAGCCCATAAGAATACTGTATCAGACTATCTTAAAGAACTGGGGTACAAAAACCAAGGAGGAAGTATCGGATGGAAAAAATAAAACTCACAGTAAACGAGTATGCAAAAGAGTTTAAAACGTCCGTTCAATCCGTTTATCAACGTATTAAACGCGGGAGTTTAAAATGTGTTGAAGAAAATGGCATAAAGTACGTTGTGGTGGAGGATGAAAGCATTAAACCCTCTTTAAACCCTAACGTTGAAAATGGCTTTAAAGAGGTGTTTAAAATAGTTGAACGACTACAAAGACAAATCAAGGAAAAAGACAAAGAGATAAAACGCCTTACAAAGCAGTTAGACAAGTGTCACAAGAAGAATGAAAAGGTCTACTTATCTTACATTGCTGAGCTAAAGTATCTACAGCTTAATCCTCCAGAAACTTCTTCCCCAAAAGAGGAAGAGATCATTGATATAAAGAAAAAGAAAAAGAAAAAACGGAGATAGCCCAGAATATTAAGTGTAGAACAAAGGTCTTAAAGTCTATCTTGTTAATATCCACTTCTTTCCGTCCCAGCGGAATTTTGCACCAAAGATTCGTTGAAATGCAACACCTTTTTTCTTAAACTTGATAGCACTTGGAATATAAGCGATCTTACGATTGTCTTCAATAAAAAAGTATTTTTTTGTTTTGTCAAATGGAAAAAGTTCATACTCCGGATCATCTGAAAGTGTTTTAAACTTAGTAATAAGACTTTGCTTTAAATTATGTTTTGTATCTCTCCAGGCATAGGAGTATTCATCGATACGCTCTTTAAACCTATCGGCAACCTCTTCAAACTTCCGCTCTTTAATCAACCGATTGATCTCCTCATACGCATCATAAAGCTTCTGCATTTTGGGGCTTTGGCGGAGTTTTTCGTACTCTTCATCTGAAGCTTTATTTAGATCATAGTCTATGATGTCCTCACTATCAAGAAACTTCCAACGAGGAAAAGGTGTAGGAAAGATAAGAGCTTGAGTGAACTCTGATGAATTCACTTTATGTCCTGCGCGTAAATCTCGTTTTTCTGTTTGTACCTTATGCACCTCCGCCTCCGCAGGCAGTGCTATGGCTTTAAAGCCTTCTCCCGCTTCTAAGGTGTAGTAGCCCTCACCCGCACTCTTGGCTACGGGGTCTTTGGCGGCAGCATCATAGACGATGCCGCCCAGTCTCTGCCAGCTCCCTTTGGCATCTCTGATCTCAAGGAAGACTTTGAACCACCCTTTGGGGTTGAGCTGAAAATTCTGTTTTTTCTTTGCAAAGATGCGTACCTTGAGTTCGTTCTCTCCGGTGGTGACATAGTTGTTGACAGGGTAGATCGTCACGATCTGAGAACGGCTGAAATCATGGAACATTTCACTGCCATTAAAAAAAACCTCTATCTTATCTCCATAACCTTCAATGTTAAGGCGGTAGCTGGGTTTGGTGCCGTAGGCTGGTGGTAGTTGCATCTGTGTAGCTCCTTGTTTGGTCTCTTTGGTTTCGTTGGCGCAGGCACTTAGGCTTAAAAGCATCAGTGCGGTTAAAAGTATCATGAGGCGTTTCATGGTCGCTCCTTTATATTATTGATTTTTCAGTGTATCGGCAAGCGTTTGCGATTTACCGATATTATCTGCCCAATGTGCATCGACAGGATCTTTAGGAAAAGATCCGTCAAGACAACTCTTACTATTTTGGTACCAGTTTCCTTCATACTGGGTAAGTTCCTCCGGTGAAGTATTATTAAGCAGTACATCTTTAAAACTGAACTCATTGAGTATCACGAAGTTACAGCTCTTTTCCAGCTTGAAGCCTGACTCTTCCTTGGCGGTGTTCTGGGCGGGTGTTGGTGCTTCTTCGCTATCCTGGTCACGTCCACTCTCTCCCGCCGTGTCGTTGCCGGCTTTTGCAGCATCTTCATCTTTTACTTCCGCATACACCCCAAGATAGACTGCCATTCCCGTACATTTGACATCACCGCTAAAGTCAATGTCTCCTCCCTCTTTTTTAGGTGGAGCGAAGGTCATCTCTCCTTTGATACCCGCGGCATCGTCTTTGCTCTTAGCCGATGCGAGATCCGCCGTTGCTCCGGCTTTGACATGGAAGAAGAGCCATTTGGCTTCCCCTTCGATCTTCGCTTCGATCTTTGCGCCGACACTCGCACCGATCACGGCGCTTTTGTCCGCTTCGAGTTTGTCCGCTTTGGCTTCGAGTTTACACGATCCGCTCACATTACCGGTGATGATAAGATCTGCTTGTACGTCTCCGCTAACGGTATGTCTTGTAGCCGTATCTACGACCTCTTTAAGCGCATCGAGACTCTTCGTGATCGCAGGTATGAGATCGAGCCGTATCTGACTACCGTCAAATACGGTGATCCCAAGCTCTATGCTTCCGGTGGGTGCGAGGGTATGCTCATTTGGCTTTTCACTGAATTGGAAATCGGAGGCTTTAAAGGAGATGGAGGTGGTACCGATACTGTTTTCTTTATGGTGGTCTTTAACACTTCCACGCGTACCGAACTCTTTTTTTACGGTAGCTTTGAGATCGGCTTTGGCTTCTGCAAGGCTTTTTGGGCTCTCATTTGCCAATTTAACGATCGCGTAGATAGGATCGAACCATTTGGTAAAGTTACCGAAGAACTCTTTGGCCGGTACGGTGTGCAGTGCGCCTTTTTCTCCTTTGGGGATCTGCATCCCGCTGGTATAAGTGCTGCTGAACTCATAGGTATTGGAGAGGTAGCTAAAGGTTAGTTTTTTCTCACGCTGTGTTTTTGCTTTGGCTTCAAACTCACTGAGGATGCCGGTATTTTTGACATCATACTCTCCGGTATAGGAGAGTTTTACTTCTCCATTGAGTTTCATCGGTTTTGCGACATAAAGTGTCGCTTGTTTTTTGCACTTGGTCGAGCCTTGCGGAAGCACTTCGTACTCCTCATAGAACTCCTCTTCTTGCTTGGCGATGAGTTTAAAGAATTTGGTAAGATCCCATTCGTTTTTGTAGCTGTAGTTGGCTTTATGGGCTCTGGGGTTTGTGTTTCGTGATTTCTCCGGAGGATTAAGATCAACCGCTCCTTCTATGAGACCGTAACTATTGATCTTCACCTCGGATGGAACAGACTTTTCCATACGGGTACTTTTCAGAGTCATATAACGCTCACACGGTGCATCTTTAAAGACGTGGGAGATCTTCAGGGTCTTGGTATCTGGGCTTCCGTCACTTTTGAACGGCGGGGCGGTGATATAGAGTTCATACCCTACACCGTTCTTACCGTTTTGCTTGGCAACGTTCTTGCCCTCTTGCATCTTGACGATATCGAGGGTAAAGGCACTACCGCCTTTTCCCTCTGCGTCCGCACCTCGTTTAGGCTGGGTGATGGAGAGCTGTTTGAGCAGACAGCAGCACTCCGCACTTTTGGTGTTGTTGATAGGTTTACTCTTATGCCTTTGGACGATCGCCATCGCACGCTGACTAGATGTCATTCTCTTCTCCTTGTTGGGCTTCATAAGCTTCCATGGTCTCTTTGGCGATACCTGTAAGGATCTGGGATTTCGTGAAAGCATCTATATTTGGATCTTGCAGCAGAGAAATAATGCGCTCTTCCCGGATAAAGTTCTCTCCTCTTACATGCCATGCAAGCATCAGGGAAAAGGCGTGTTTATGGTTTTCCAATCCATACGCTTTTGCAACTTCATATACATGGGAAACAAACTCCGGATAGGTCTCTTTATCTCTTGGAAAAGGGTTTATGAATGCTATCTCCTCCAGATCCGAAACACACCGATCAAGGTACTGTTCCAGTTTCAGTTTATCGAGCTTCTGAAAATGTTTTTCTGTCAATATTTTCATCTTTTATTCTTCCTGTAAGAGTCTCTTCCCCGGACAACTCTTTTTTTTGCATTGTAGCAAAACTTATATACCTCTTCCTGGTCCACCGTATCGACGGGATCTCTGCCGATCTTTTTGGATCTCATTGATCTTTGCTACAATGCTTCTTGCAACTCGGCTAACTGCTGTTTTAAGACCTCCAACTCTCTTCCCTGCTCGTTGAACAAGTTCTCTAATTGTACGATTGGCTCTTTGTCCAAAGTGATCGTAAGATCCTTTGATATATTCTTGTACCTCTCCAGTGTGGATCTTTGCATCTCTATCGTATCCTTTTGCTTCTCTATAACTTTGATCGCTTCTTTCATCTGCTCGTTGTATGCTTTGACGATCGAGGCTAAACTCTTTTCGTAATTGCTCGATACTTTGCGAAGTTCTCTGGAGAAGATCTCCTCTTGCAGCTTCACTGTCGCTTGTAACTCTTTTTCTAATTCTGTCATTTAATTCTCCTTGAGCATCACTGCCCAGTCTCCGTGTTTGGTTTGGAACACTGTGGGCTTTTTCTGTATCGTGATACCGTTGCTGAACACTTTGATTTTTTTGAACTTCACCAACTTCTTCTCTTCTTTGATCTCTTGATCTATTTCCTGGAGTATCTGCACCTGGTGTGTAACGTATTTCCCCAGGGCGTATGCCCCTATTGACATACCTGCTATGATCGAAAACCCGATCACTATCGGTATGATCCACTGCCTTGACTTGATCTTGATCAATTTTTTGTTGAGATCCTCGATCTCTTCTATGATCTCCATCCGCTGTGCTTTGATCTCCTGCATCAATTCCTTTTCTTCCTTGACGATCTCTGATCGGACTTTGATCAGATTCTCTTTGAAGCCGTACAGCTTGGTAGTCATATCGTCTTCGATGGTAGAGAGCTCTTTTTTCAATTGTTCGTTCAATTGCTGACTCAATTCGCTTAACTTCTTTTTTTCGATCCTCTGTACTTGTTTGAGATCTCTCTCTTTGCTCTGCTGCAATTTCTTTGCCAAGTCGCTCAATGTTGAATGTTCGTCCATAGGCTACTCCTTTTAATCTGATCGCTTTTGTAAAGCCATCCGGCTTTATTGACATATAATCCTTACCTGTTCGCGTTATCTCTCCAAACTGAGACAAATAGGATCTCACATCGCTATGATCGGTAATAAGACCTGCCTCGATACGATCGAGTATGGCACGGTCAAGCATCTTTTTGATCTCTGCATGCGGACTCTTTGCATGGATCTTCATCTTATCATTCACTACCAAGTGTTGTCTATGCTTATCTTTAGGACTTGCCCACGCATATTTGGTATTGTATTTATCTACGATAAGATCATAGGTTGATTGCCATCCAGGCGGCGCGATATTCATCGATTTACCGGTTTGAAGTTCTACTCTGGGTGTAACAAGATGGATATGCCCGGATCCATCACTTTCTCCATGCCATACGGCATAGTATGTGTACTGGTTTGGCTCAAGACCTGCAAATGCTACACGCTCGAACTCATCTAGCACTTCCTGGATCTGTTCTGGTGTAGGTTCATCATCTTTATGCCATGCGATCACAGCGGATCTGTATGTATGTTTGAACATCAAGGACTCCGCAACTGCGGTAACCATTTCAGGATTTCCACGGAGTATCTCCACCGACTCCCGGATCTCTCCTTTAGCATCATGGGATTTAAGCAAATACTCTTTCGCTGACCGTGCGGATCCTTTACCGGTATTAATGAACTTTATGTGCATCGAGCAGTTGCTCCAATTGTTTCTCTATGGATACCAAATGAGGAACCACATCAAACTTATCACCCTGATTCACTCTCCGGGAGATCTGATTTAGATTATTACCTATTGCCGAAATCTGACGGATCAACTCTGGATCTGCTTTTGGTATTTGTCTTTTTTTTCTCTGTTTTGGTAACGGTTCCCCATCTAAAAGTCGTTGGATCAACTGAGAAAGTGGAAGATCATACAATTTTGCAGCATTTTTATAGTGTTCTAGTTTTGACTGGGGAATCTTCATTGTAAAGAGTTTAGTCCGATATTCACGTTTTTCTTTCATTGAATACTCCATTATATAACTTACTTTCCAAAAGCTGTGTACAAAAAGCATAGCGGGGGTTAAGGGGGCAGCGCCCTCCTTACGAGTCTCCTGTGTATGCCCGTAGGGTATATATAGGGTCGACTCGCTCCTTATCTTTTATAGAATACCAAAACTTTCCTGAAGCAAACACCACTACAAAAACATAGCAAAGAAACATAACTACACACCACACATAACACAGGTGAGAACATAAATGTGAGGGGATGCGAAATACACACGAGGACACACAAACAAATTACAACAAAAAGGTAAGAGTTTCAACGCTCTCTTGACACTTTTTTAAGTCTCAAGAGAGCGGTAATATACCTGATATAGTTAGTCGACCAAAAATGGTTGAAAAGCAAAAGGTTATTTACGGTACAATTTTCCCAACTGATTTTACAAAGTGCTGAAAAGTATTTTGTGGATTTAAATTTACGAAAGGCGACACAAGTTCATCATAGTATTGGCGTACTAGAACTTGTGACTGTGATGGAATTATATCAAGAAAAAGTTAGGAAGTTTTTAAAATACTTCCCAAAAGAGCTTTTAGCCTCTAAAA
>Ga0256843_1002411_pt1 | contig 13678 bp, 18 predicted proteins | sample AlvinellametaG_FD_191572 | JGI IMG/M metagenome (GOLD analysis project Ga0256843, IMG submission 191572) | Pompeii worm associated microbial communities from hydrothermal vent at the East Pacific Rise, Pacific Ocean - Alvinella | ecosystem: Host-associated > Annelida > Integument > Unclassified ... | reverse complement strand
TTCATATTTAAATATATTTTAAATTTAATAAATAAATCTTTAAAAGATAATCTATATTTATTAGAATTAATATTTATATGTTTTTGTCAAATATCAATAATTACATTACTTTTAATGTATGGACCACATTAAAATGGATAATATTTTAAATATTAATATTATTACATTTTGTATTTAATATTTTTTTAGAATATTAAACAAATTTAAAATAAATAAAAAGGATAAATTTATGAAAAAAATAATCATAATTATGATAGCTCTAACTATCTCTCTACTAGCAAATGAAATTCAAGTTTTTTCTACAAATACAATGCATATTACATTGGACAAGAATTCAAAAATTACAAATATTTTTAATGGAGAATTAAATGACTTCTATAAAAATAGTGAAAAAATTTTAAAAAGTAAAGAAGTAGCAGAAGCTATTGCAAATGGTATACACCAAAGTGCTATGTACGCAAATAATGCAGGTAACCTTTATAATGGACAAAGTATCAATGTAAATCAAATAGTTTCAGGAGGAATTGGAGCTCTAGCTGGTTATGCAATTGGGAAAAGTCTACAATGGGTTGTAAGTGATAATGAATATGTTTCTGTAAGTGTTGTTACAAACAGTAAAGGTGAAACAACTTTAATAGAAACATTAATTGTCGCAAACTATTCAATTTCAAATGAAAAAGTTAAAGAAATTGGAAAAAATGAAATTCAAAAAATGATTAAAAAGGATTAATATGAAAAAGATAATGATATTAGTAGCAGCTCTCGTTGCAATTATGGTGAGTGGTTGTAGTACTAAAACACCTGGACCTATGGTAGTAAAAAAAGAAAATAATTCAGTAATTACAAGTGTAGTTGTTGTTGGAAGTTATGATTTTGATATGGATAAAGTTTCTCCAGCTCAAAATGTAGCAATAGCAATGAAAAAAGCTGTACTTGAATTAAAAAAACAAAATGTAAAATATTTTACAATGGACGATTATATGCAAGTTCCACCAATGATTACAAATTTTGAAGATATGATTAATTATTGTTTCCCAGAAAATGAAGGTTTTAATGCAAACGCTTGGACTGCAGGTTCTACTAGTTTAGAAAATAAATGCAGAATAAAAACTTCAGAAAAACTAAATAATAATGACGTAGTCATAAAATTACATTCAGCAGAAAAAAATCTCGGTACAGGTACTTGGGTTGTTGACGAAGTTTTAAAAGATAAAAATCTTGACAAATTTATAAAAGAAGCTTTAAAAGCAACAGGCCAAGATATTTATTTTAGTAACGTTGAAACAATGTTTAGCCTTAAACTTCTTAGAAAAGGAAGCAGAGCTAAAAAAATTGAAAAAAATAAATATAAAGAAGATCTTTAGCATTCTTTGCTAAAGATTTTATTATCTATATAGATAAAACTTAAAATAATCTTTCAATACGTTCATTTAAAATATTTAAATCATTTAATGAATTTAAACTAATTTTATTAAACAAAGAAATCCCTGAAGCTCTTAGAAAATAAATAAATAATAAAGGACTATTATCTTCAAAAGCTTTATTAAAATAAGATTTTTTCTTTGCATTTAAAATAGATTTTTCTAAAATATAATCAGGTATATTATAACAAGTATATAATCTATCAGTTGATATAAAAGAACAAGCTATAGAAATTTTTAAATCTAAATAATTTTTAATAGAAAAACTATTTATTATTTTAATATTAACTATATTTAATAAATTTTCTGTTGGATTAAATTTATTATCAAAAAATGGTTCAAAAGACTTAATATTATATAAATCTAAATATCCATTATCTTCAAAAACTGAATAAGCTATAAAAAAAGCTTTATCTTTAGAAATAACTAAATCACCAATACCAGAATATACATTATCAATTCCTTTTAATTTATCTAAATATAATTCATATTTTTTAAAAGATTTAAAATTTGAAATCATTCTAATTCTAAATTTTAGAGAATTCTCTAATTCAAAAGAAGAATACAAATTATCATTTAAATTAAGAAAACATTCTTTTATAAAACTCAAAATTTATCCTTATTTATTTTTAATATTATATAAAAAGTGCACTTAATTTAATATAAAATAAGTATATTTTAAGCAATATCTTTATATAATAAAGAAAAAGGATTATCAATGATTAATTTCTTAGTAGGTTATTCAGGAAGTGGAAAATCTGTATATATTAAAGAACAAATAATAATAAATCTACAAAATAATAAAAAGTCAATTTATTTAAATTTTAATAAAGCTTCATTAGAATTTTCTGAAGAAATGTTAGAAGAATCCATTATATTAAATGCAAATTCTTTTTCTCAAATTTCAAAATTAAAAGATTTTAAAACAGATAAAAATTTAATAATTATAAATATGACGTCAAAAGAAGGAAATTTAGGAAATAAAGCAATAAATAATATTTTAAAAACTATATTTTCTAATGAAAATTTTAAAGAATATAATTTTTATATAGAAGATATTTATAAAGTAACTTTCGAAGAAATAATTATAAGAAAACTTAGAAAAATAAGAGGAGATATATTCTTTTCAGGACAAACAATAAAAGATTTTAAATTTCAAAGTTTATATTGTCCATTTAATGGAAATGAATATAAAATTATTTTTATTAAAAATAATAAAGATATATTTATAAATGAAATAAGATTATTATTTAATGAAAATGTTTTTAGAAATATAAAAAAAGATTTATCTATCTTAGATACAAAAAAAGATTTAATTGTCTTTGAAAATTATGGATTTAAATTAAAAAATAAGAAAAAATATGATATATCTTATGAAGATATGAAAAAATCAAAACTAACTTTTAATGAATATGTGAACAACCCAGCCTGAATCAAAAAGATTACAAACGGAGCTTCTAAGATAACTTAAAAAGTTATCGAAGATTCGGTATGACGAGTGTCATACCTGGTTTTCTGTACCAGAAACCATTTTTCGTATTCTAAAATATTTTTAGCTGCATTGCAGTCAGCGTTATCTCTATAACCACACTTTTTACAACAAAAAATACTCTGAGAAGTACGATTTTTTCGACTAATATACCCACAACTATTACACCGTTGAGAAGTATATGCCGGGTTTATTTCTTCAAAAACTCTGCCGTATCTCTCAGATTTGTACTTTAATTTTTCAATTAAACTACTCCAAGAGACTTCTGCAATATCACGTCTAAGACGCTTAGAAGGTGCATTTTCCTTCATATTTTTCACTTCTAGTTTTTCAACTATTATGTGATCAAAGTTTTTTACTATATCCGAAGAAACCTTATGAAAGAAATCTTCTTTCACATTTCTTACTTTTTTATGAATTTTATTCTGTTTTTTTTGTAACTTTTTAGTATTTTTACTTACCCGGGTTTTAGTTTTCTTTGCATGTTCATATCTCCTACTTAATGTTTTTTGAATTTTTTGATACTTTTTCGAATATTTACTGAGTTTTTTAATTGTTTTTAAATAAGTCTTACCAGTAGAAGAAGCTAGAGCAATATTTTTAATATTCAAATCTATACCACAAGTTTTACCGGTTTTTTTTAAAATTTCTTTATCGACTTTAACTGAAAATATTACATAATAACACCCGTCAGACTCTCGTTTTACTACTATTTTTCCAGGTTTATGTGGCAAAAGACGAAGAGAATTATCAGAATTTTTTGGTATTTTTACTTTGATTTTAGTTCTAAATATTTTGAAATATTTTTCAGTTAATTCTGAACCTTTACCAACAAATGTAAAACTCTGTTGCAAATCAGAAGACGACTTAAATTTTGGAAATCCTTTTTCTCCATTTTCTTTTTTTGATTTGAAAAACTGCTGAAAAGTTGATTCTAAATTTCGAATACTTTGTTGTACAATAACTGTATTAGCTTTAATGTTTCGTACTTTTAATTTTGTTTTTGTATAATCATTTAAAAGATTTATGTGAGTGAACCCATTGCGAGAGTGAATGTTTTTTATTTTAATATTTAAACTATAGTTCCAGGCTTGATTACTTACAAAAAATTGTTGATCTAAAAGATTCTTCTGTTTTTTTGTTGGGTATATTCTGTACTTATAGTTTAAATTCATTTAATAATTATACCTAAAAATTGAACAAAATTCACCCTCCGTCTAAATCAAAAATTATAGACGGGTTCTCTTTTTTGTTTTTGATAGATTTTATAAAGGCCTTTAATTGGCCTTTATATTTCGCATAGCTTCTAAAACTTTTTCTTTTTCATATTGAACTTCATATAATTCAACATTCATTTTTGGATAAGCTTTTTCTGCCCAAGCAGCTACTTTTTTAGGATTTTCTTTTCTATCATAAAATCCAGCTTTTTTTAATTCAGCTTCGTCATTCATAAAATCCCAACAATTTTGTTTTTCTTCTTTTAATTTTTTCATAGCAAATTTAAATTGCTCACTTAAAAAATCAAATAATTCAGAAGTCTCTACTTTATCTGCAGAAAAATAATATTCTCTTTTTTTACCTGCAGCAACTCTTTTTTCTTCTTTTTCTAGTTTTTTCATTGAAGATTTTAATTCTTCTAAACTTAAATAATCTAACATTTTATATTCCTTATTTATATATTTCTTTTAAAATAAATTCTGTTCTTTCTTTTTCTTTATTAGTTGTAACACCAATAATTATATTATAGAAAAGATTTTCTCCTTCAGATATATTTTCTTCTTTTTTCATTAAATCAAGATTATGTTCTTGAAATTTTTTATTTAACATATCTGCATTTTTAGATAAATTGCTAAAATTATCTGATTTTGATATTTCTCTTATTAATGAAAATTTATTTTTATCATTACATTTATAAATTTTTTCTTCTTTTGGATCATAAAAGTAATAATATTTATGAAAACTTGTTATTATAGATTTTGATTCTATATATTTTGGTAATTTATATTTTCCAACATAAATACCATTATGTAAAACCATATCATAAAAATTACCTAAATAAATTAGATCTTTTTTTTCACCTTTATATAATACTTCAAATTTTTTTCCAGCAGATAATCTATATTTTGTTCTACCTCTTTCTTCTAGTTTATTAAATAATTTAGAATTAACTGGTATTAATTTATAAACTGTTTGATCTTTTATCAATACACATTTTGTTGAATAGATTTTATCTACAAAATTTCCATGATTTAATAGATACATTAGATTATCAGCACTAATATCTATTCTTAAATTATTATTTACACTTTCAGCAAGAAATGTAGAAGTTCCATAAATATTCATAATTTTAATATCTGATATTTCTCCATTTGTAAATCTTGGAGAACCAGGTACTGTTAAATTATCTAATATTTTAGTTCCGTCTTTAACAAACATATTATAGCCTTTCGTTTAAATTATTTATACATAAGTATAAATTTATATGTAATATATAAAACTTTAAGTTTATTTAAACTATAATATAAAAAAGGATTTATTATGAAAAATTTTGAAAAGATATTTATACTTGTTTTTATTTTTGTAACACTTTTTGGGTTATTTGGAATTATAACTGCTGCAATGACAAGAACTGAAGTTTATAATGTTAAAAAAGTTAAATTAGAAAAAATATCTTTTTCTGAAATTCCTTATATTTATAAAAATTCATTTTTTATTAAATATAATGGAAAAGTTCATGATATCTTTTATCATAATATTCATAAATCTAAAGATAAAAATTATATTTCTTTAAATTTTATTGATTGTGAAAAAAGTACTTATTTTAATTTAATAACTTTATCTAAAAAAAGAATTTATTCAAAAGAACGTTGTTCTAAATTAAATAAAGAACCTTATGCTGAAGTTTTTATATCTTCTAAAGATAAATTGGTATCATTCTAAATGTATTTTAAAAAAATAGATAATAATCTTTCGTTAAGTTTCTTAAGAGAGCATTTATTATTAGAATTAGAAGATTTTAAAGATACAATATCTTTTGGTTGTTTTTATAATAATATTTTAGTTGGTGTTGCTAGATATTCTATAAATCAATGTCGATCTCATTTAATTGATATTTTAAATGCTGAAAATATTCAATATGAAAATATTTTTTATTTATCTGGAATTTATATTAAAAAAGATTTTAGAAATAAAGGTATTGGAAGAGAATTAACTAAATTAAGATTAAAAGATATATCTAATCTTAATTTAAATGGTATTATAATTTCTGATATTAGAGAAACAAATTCTATAAAATACAATTTTAAATTTTTAACAAAATATAAAAATCCTTTTAAAGATATTTATATGAAAGTTATTTATATAAGAATTTAAATTATATCTTTAAAATTTGTAATTTGATTTTTTCCATTATTTTTTGAAAAATACATAGCTTTATCTGCATTTTGAATTATACTTTCTAATGAATCTTCTGTTGAAGGTAAATAAAAACCTATACTTGCTGTTACATTTACAGTTATATCAGGAACTTCAATTTCTTCTATAGCTATTCTAACTCTTTCTGAAATTATATTTAGTATATTTTCATTTGCTCCCGGGACAGCTATTCCGAATTCTTCTCCTCCTAAACGACCTATAACACTATTTGCTCTATTTGCAAGAATTAAAGCTTTTGAAACTTCTTTTAATACTAAATCTCCATGATTATGTGAATAATTATCATTTATACTTTTAAAATTATCTAAATCTATATATATTAAACCAAATGGATAATTCATTTCTTTATAATCTTTTAACATATCTTCTAAAGATCTTGTGAAACTTGATCTATTTGCTAATCTTGTTAAAAAATCAAAATTTGCTAATTTTTTATTTTTCTTTAATTCATTTTGTAAATGTTTTAATTCTAAAATTAATTCTGACATTTCTATTTTTAATTCAATATTTTCTTTTTCTAATTTAGTTATTGTTTCTTTCATATCAAACCTCATATATTTTAAGTTTTATATAAGAATTATATGATATAATTTCTTTATAATTTATTAGTAGCGATTAAGAGAGTTACTTCGCACAATTGATATGTACAAACAAAAAGCTCTTTTAACCATTTCTCTAATAAATTTAAAAGTTAAAAAATATCTGTAGCGAGATTGAGAGTTACTTCGATTTTATTAGGAAAATTAATTCAAAAGATTTTGCAATAAAGACTCTGTCTTAGATTTGCTTATCTTCTTTATACTCTCTTTCATTATTCTCAGATATTTCTTAGCTTTTATCTTTCTTTTTAAGCTTTCATTAAATAACTATTTGATATACTTTCTTTAACAATTTGGTAGCAAATAATATCTCCAAATATTTTAGCTATCTTAAAATTTATATTTTAAGGAATTTATCATGTCTACATTAAATAAAAAAACAAGAGTTGCTGGTGGTAATGGTGCTTTAGCTGCAGAAGAAACTAATTTAAATAAATTAAGACGTTTAGTTTCGTTAGCTATTATAACTAATGAAAATTTTTCTAAAACTAATATAAATGTTATTTCTGATATTATTAGTCTAGCTTCTAGAATTTCTGAGAATGAATATTCAGAATTTATTTCTATAATTACTTATGCTAGATTAGAAATTGGTATTAGAAGCTCTGTTATTGCTGCAATTGTTGGAGCTATTGAAGGTGGACATACTGTTATTTTAGATATGTTAGAGCCAAAGATTTTTTTAAGACCTACAGATATTATGGATTTAATTTCTCTTTATCTTTCAAGAGGAAATAAAAAAACTTTACCTAGAAAATTAAAAAGATTGATTTCTAAATCTTTAAATAAATATGATTCTTATCAATTTTCTAAATATGGACGTTCTTTTGGTAATGACGTAAATTTAGTTGACGTATTTAATTTAGTTCACCCAGTTCCAGAAAATGAAGAATCTAAAATTAATTTTAAAAATGTAGTTGAACAGACTTTGCCAGTTGCTTATACTTGGGAATCTGTTTTATCTTCAGGTAAATTTAAATCTAAAAAAGAAGCTTGGTTAGATTTAATAAATTCTGGAAGATTACCTAGTTTATCAACTATTAGAAATGTTAGAAATATTTTAGAATCTGGTATTGAAAATACTGAATTAGCTAAAATGATAAGAAATAAAGTTTATATTAATAGAATCTTTCCTGATCAAGTATTAAAAGCTTATACGTCTATTGAAGATTCTTTAGTAAAAGAAGCTCTTTTAAATAAATTAGTTATTTCTGATAGAAATTCTACTTTAAAAGGTAAATCTTTATTTATTCTTGATATTTCTGGATCTATGGGAACTTTTGATTTAGATCAATTAAACCAATTGTCAGGTAAAGCCTTTTCTGTTTTATATTCTCTTATTCAAAATGCTGAAAATTTTGAAGTAGTTATTACTGCTGGAGACGATTATAAAAGACTTGGTAAATCTGAATTTCTTGATTTAAGTAAAGTAAAAAATATTGAAGACTTAATGTCTGAAATTCAACAAATTTCTAAAAGAATTGGTTGGGGAGGTATTTTTACTAAACAATGTTTAGATTGGGTTGCTAAAGAAAGAGAAGGCGTCGTTTATGATAGAGTAGTTGTTATTAGTGATTCTCAAGATTGTGACAGAAATTTAACAACTAAAGATTTACCGTCTTTAGGTAAATATAATTATATTAATAATATTGCTGGTTATGGGCATGTTGCATATACTTCTTTTTCAACTAATAATTTTGAGGAAATTGTAACTTTTTCAACTAAAATTGTTGATTTTATTAAATTCCATGAAAAGGATTTTAAAAATGATTAAAAAAGAAATTACAGTTTTTGTTACTGAGGACGGAATGGAATTTCGTTCTGAAGATAAAGCTTTAGAGCATGAACAATTTTTATCTATTTCTGAAGAAGAACTTTTATTAGAAATTAATAAATTTTTATCTAATATTAATAATTATGATACTTGGATTGATAGAAATTGTTTTTCTAAAGAAGAATTTCATATTTGTACAAAATTATCTAAAATTAATACTAATCATAGTGTTACATTAACCATTATTCAAAATAAAAATATGGAAGTAGAATTAGACGAAGATTTTTTAATTGATTTAAATAAATGGGATAATTTTGAAAAAGAAATTTTAAATAAATATAATTGTATTTTAAAAGTTCCTCTTTATTATTGGTCTAAATAGTATGTCGACGACATAAATGTCGCTGACATATTTTATTTTAATAATAAAGGAATTCCTTTAAATATTTCTCCTTTATCTAATGCTGCAATAGAAGTTATTTCATGTCCCATATCAGGTTCTCTAAAAATAGAATATGGAATATTTTCTTTTTCTAATTTTTTAATCCAACGTTTTAAAGATTTTTCAGAACCTAAACCTAAATTTATAATTGAACCATTATTCCAATCTTTTGTAATATGTGGATTCCATTCAATTATATATTGTGCTAATGAATGCCCGGATTGAACAGCTTGTTGACCTTTTGATATATCTGTTCTTGTTAATGTATATATTCTCTTTTTCATTGTTCTCTCCAAGTTTCAATATAATTTTGAACCCAGTTTATTATATGATCAGGTATATTTTCTTTTCTTTCAGCACCTGTTTTTAAAATAGTTTTTTTAGGATCATTATAAAATTCAACTATTAAATTAAGTTTATATATTCTATATGTTATATATAAAGACCTTAATATGTCTGAATCCATTTTTAATGCATTGCCATATCTTTTTTTCTCTGTATGTATTTTTGTTTTTTGTTTAATTTCTTCTTTAAATGTTTTCATTATATATCTCCTTTATTTAATATTTTCAATATTTGTTTACCGCGTTGATTTATTTGTTTATATTTTATTTTAAATCCTGTTGAATTTAACCCACCAAACATTTCTGCATTTGCATGTATTTCAGCTAATCCTGTAATTAATAATGATATTGTTAATTCTGGTATCTCTTTTATCATTTCTTCAATCTGAGCGGCTTTTAATGTATGAATTTTCATATCATTTAAAATTAACAATGATATTAATTTATCATTAGTATCTTTTAAGTATTTTTCAGCTGAGATTTCTGCATGATTATAGAAATGATAATTTCCATTATCGTCATAAGTTTTGCATAAAGGTTTTCCAATATCATGATATATTTGATAGTTAGATAAAATACCTATAGGTAGTAAATTTTTTAGGATAAATTTTTTATTTTCATAAATCCAATTAGGTAAATTCCATTTATATAGTAGATTTTTATTAAATTGAAGGTGACTATATAAGTCTAAGAAGTATTGATTTACTAGTATTCCATGCTCTAGTATTGTTAAGTTTAATTTATCGCTTTGTAGACAATTTAAACACTCTTTTTCACTTGTTTTTAAATTTGAAATCTATGTATATGCTGTTGTCATTTTTATTTCTCCTATTTTTTTATATTTTTGCCTCAATTAAGAGACTTGTGTATCTTCTTTTAAATTACTTTAAAAGGCTTCTAAAAGATACACCATTAAAATATAAAAAATATTTTAATGCTATATCTTTTGGTCCCTCTAGTAGGAATCGAACCTACGACAAGCGAGTTTAGAAGTCGCTGCTCTGCCAACTGAGCTATAGAGAGATTTATCGGTGGCCAAGACGGGAATCGAACCCTGTGCGAGAAAGATTTACAATGAAGATTATCGCGAATTTCTTCAAATACTTAATACTAACAGCTATTTGCCTGCTCTACCTAACTGAGCTACTCGGCCAATCAATAAAGAATTATATTATAACAAAACTTAAGAAATAATTAAATGACCTTTAAAAATATCAATTATTTCATTTTCTTTAAATTTTATATTTTTTCTTGCTCCATTTAAACTTCCTCCGGACGCTAATCTATGACCACCACCATTAAAATAAGTTTTAGCAAATTTTTCTACATTTATTTTTAACGATCTAAAAGATATAAATCCTTGTTTGTTTAAATGACACACAAAATCTAAATCTTTATTATCATTTAGTGTTAAATGTAATATTTCTTGAAAGATATCATTCATATTAAAAAATAATCTAAATTTATATCCATTAAAATTTATATCTTCATATAATTTATTTTCTATAATATATTTATAATGTTTTTTTATTCTTAAAGTATCTATAGGTTCTTTAAAATTAAATTCTTTTTCACTTAAATAATGTCTTTCAATATTATAAAGTTCTTTTTCTGCAAAATAAACACTATGTTCTATTTCTAATACAAAAGAATAACTTTCTATTAAAAAGAAAACAAAATCTCTTCTTAAATTTTCAATATCTTTTGAATAGTTTTTTGATAAACTTTTAAATGCATAATTTAATGATTTAGCTTTATTAAATTTCTTTTTATTTTCTAACCATAAGTCATACATATTTGTATATTTTATAAAGTCATATTTCTTTAAATAAGAACTAAAATATTCATATGTTAATAATGTTGCTGATTTTGACTTATTATAAAAATACCAATTATATTGTTTCGCTACCATTTTTCCTGTTTCATGGTGATCTATTACTATTTTTTTAGAAATTAAATTATTTAAATATATTGCTATTTCTTGATCTAAATTAAGATCTGTTATTATTATAATATCTTCTTTTTTTAATTTATTTTCTATTAATTTTAATGTTTCTAAAATAGCTTTCCCATAATTTACATTATACATTTCTATTTTTTCTTTTATTTTTTTAGCATATTTTTTTACTAATAATTGTGAAGAATATCCGTCTAAATCATTATGTGATATTGAATAAATCATTTTTTCCTCTAATCGTTAATATATTAACTATTTTATCTAAAAATTATAATTATCGTTAATATATTAACTATTTTTATTATAAATATTTAGATTCTTTTTTTAAAAGTTTATGAAAAATTTTCATTTTCTTTTCATTTGATAAATATTCTTTATACTCTTCATGATTATATGTTTGATTTAAAACTTCATTTAATAAAACTAAGTTTAAATTACTTTTGATTTTTATTTTTAATAATTTTGTTAATTTTCTTTTTATTTTTTTACGATATTTCTTTTTTCTCTTTTCTTCTATTTTAATATATTTAGATATTGTTAAAAAATATATAATCATTATTGATATGATTAATTCTATTAATGAGAATATTAAAGTTAAAGCATAATGAAATACATTTTTATCATTTGAAAAAAATGTATTATCAGTTACGATAAATAAAATTATAAATAATAAAAATGATAATAAGTATATTGTTTTATCTTCTTTTTTCATAAAATTTTTTTCTGGATTAAAGTATTGATTTATTAAATTTTCAGTTTTTTTAAACATAGTACTTCCTTTTTTATTTATTATAATCTATTTTATCTTTATATAAGCTTAAGCTTATATTTATTTATTTTTCGATATAATTTTATTATGAAAAGAACTTATAAAATAAATTCAAAAAGACGCTCTCATTTTAAATCTACAAACTTTATCTTTATTTAAATAACAATCTTCTACTATATACTTATAAAAAATACATATTTAAAGGGATAATTATGCAAAAAAATACAGATATTGTTATTGGTCTTCAATGGGGAGACGAAGGTAAAGGAAAAATAGTTGATTTATTATTAAGTCAAAATAATTATGACGTTGTAATTAGAGCTAATGGTGGTAATAATGCAGGTCATTCAATTAAAATAAATGGTAAAGAATTTGCAGTTCATTCTTTGCCTTCTGGTATGTTTCAAAAAACAATTAATATTATCGGCCCTGGTTGTGTTGTTAATGCTAATGCTATTATTAAAGAAATTTCTACTCTAGGAAATTATATTCAAGGTGAACTAATTATTTCTGATAAATGTCCTTTGATTTTAAAAAAACATATAGATCTAGATAAACAACAAGAAAAAGAAAAAGGTAGTTCTTCAATTGGTACAACTTTAAAAGGTATTGGCCCAGCTTATGCTGATTTAAAATATAGAACAGCTATTTTTGCTGGAGACTTATTAGATTTAGATAATTTAAAAAATAGATTTTCATATCTTACAGATATTGAATATAAAAATTTAGAAGCTGAACTTTTAGAATATAAAGATTTAATTGGTAAATATATTAAAAATATAAAACCAATTATACGTAATGCTAGAAGTATTTTGATTGAAGGGGCTCAGGCAACTATGCTTGATAATTTATATGGAAGTTACCCATATGTTACAAGTTCTTCAACAATTGTTACTGGTTTATTAATGGGCTCAGGTTTAAATCATTTAAATGTTAATCGTGTTTATGGAGTTACTAAACTTTATTCTACTCGAGTTGGTAATGGGCCTTTTGTTACTGAAATGGATAAAGAACTTTCTAAAATAGTTAGAAATCTTGGAAATGAAATTGGAGTTTCTACTGGTCGTGAAAGACGTTGTGGTTGGATAGATCTTGTTCAATTAAAAGAAGCTATTGATTTAAATGGTGTTACTGATTTATGTTTAATAAAATCTGACGTTTTAGATTCTTTTGAAGAAATAAAATTATGTATATCTTATGAAAGAAATGGAGAAGATTTTAATTATATTCCTTATTCTTTAAAAGATATTAAACCTGTTTATTTAATTAAAGAAGGTTGGAAAGAAAAAACTTATCAAAAAGTATTTAAGACAGAGGACGAAATACCTGAAAATTTAAAAAATATTTTAAAAGTTATTGTTAATAATTTGGGTGTTAGAATTACTTATTTATCTACAGGACCTGGTAGAGAAGAAACTACATACTTATAGATTTTTTAATCTATAAGT
>Ga0256843_1002410_pt1 | contig 13679 bp, 17 predicted proteins | sample AlvinellametaG_FD_191572 | JGI IMG/M metagenome (GOLD analysis project Ga0256843, IMG submission 191572) | Pompeii worm associated microbial communities from hydrothermal vent at the East Pacific Rise, Pacific Ocean - Alvinella | ecosystem: Host-associated > Annelida > Integument > Unclassified ... | reverse complement strand
TTTTTTGATTTTTTTACCAATAGCTTCACCACCACCATTTTGATAAAGCCACATACCAATTGTCCGTTTTTTGCCCATCTCTTCTCCTAGATTGCTGAGAGTATATTTTTGATAAAAGTTTACTTAATAGCCTGTTTTTTGTAGTGTGCGATTATAACTACTGTTTCCATAAAGGTAAATAAATTGTGATTTTTTTAAACAAAAATATTATCAAATAAAGAAATAAATATAAATGATATATTATGTAACTATATTATTATAATAATTCAGATATAATTTATATTTAAAAATAAAAATTAAGAGGAGAATATAAATGAAAAAAAATAAACGAATATCACTATCATCATTTTTTTCTTATATTAAACATTTTTTTATAAAAGAAGATAAAAAAACAACGACAGATGATGAAAAGATTACTCCTCCTAGCGAAGAGAACAAAAATAATAATACAATATCTACTCCTTCTAAACAATCTAAAAACATTACAAAAAAAAAGCAAAAAAATAAAAATAACAACAAATTACCTACATTCAATAATCTAAAAGCTCTCATAGTAGAGGATAACCCAATCAACCAAAAGATGATTCAATATACACTAAAAAATATAGGAATTGATTGTGATATGGCTTCAAATGGAAGTATCGGTGTAGATATGAGAAAAGAGAACCATTATGATATTATATTTATGGATATACAGATGCCCGTAATGAATGGCGTAGAGGCAACCAAAGCTATATTGGAGTATGAAAAAGAGAAAAATTTACCTCATATACCAATTATAGCAGTTACAGCCAATGCTCTAAAAGGAGATAGAGAAAAATTTTTAGCTGAGGGAATGGATGAGTATGTATCAAAACCTGTTGATTTTAATAGACTTGTAGATGTTTTACAAGAGTTTTGTTCTGATAAACTAGTTAGTAATGATACAAAAGATATTTTATTATACAAAAAAACTCAAACAGAAGCTAAAATAATTAGTGCTATACTAGAAAAACTCGGTTATAGTGTTGATGTTGCAAAAACTATAGAAGAGTTCAAAAAAGGAATAGATTTTAATACATACCATAGTATTATAATAGATAAAGTCTGTTCTGATATTATACATCAAGATATAACACAAAAAATAAAATCCAAAAATATACCTAGTCTTCTATTTGTTGACAAACATTCTACTATAATTTCTAGTGACAAAGAGGCATATACTCATATAACAAATAAACTAACTGATTTTAAGCTTATTCAAGAAAAAGTAGATAGCATGATGAAGGTTTAAATATATCTATTTCTAATATTATAAAATATATTTAGTTTCTTTTTATTATAAAAGATGTATAATCTCCAAGGGACAAGGAGGTTATGTAATGTTAAAGGTATCATATCAAGGAATAGCAGGTGCATATTCTCACCTAGCATGTTATGGTTATTTTGGAAAAGATATAGAGTGCATAGGTACAGAGACATTTGAAAATGCTATGCAGTTAGTAGAGGATGGAGAGGTTGACTTTACTCTTATTCCTATAGAAAACAAAACAGCTGGTAGAGTAAGTGAATTTTATGGTCTAATCCCACAAATGAAACTACAAATTGTAGGAGAACATTATCAAAAAATAGAACACTATCTAATGGGTATAGAGGGAAGTAGTCTTAGAGATATAGAGTATGCCTACTCTCATCCCCAAGGTCTAGCCCAATGTAGAGAAAGTCTAAAAAAAATGGGTATAAAACCTGTAGCACAGTTTGATACAGCAGGTTCAGCCAAAGAGATTAGTCAACTAGGAAATCTAAAAATAGGAGCTATAGCCTCATCATTAGCTTCAGAGATATACGGACTAAAAGTCCTCAAAGCAAATATCCAAGACCAAAAAGATAACTTCACGAGATTTATAGTGCTATCAAACAGACAAAAACTGATTATAAAAGATAACCAATCATATATAACCTCTATTATATTCAAAGTCAAAAATATCCCATCAGCACTATATAAAGCTATAGGTGGATTTGCTAAAAATGGTGTCAATATTTTAAAAATAGAGAGCTACATACCATTAGGTAAACTCCAAGAGAGTAGATTTCATATAGATATAGATGGCTCTATCAATGATATAACTGTCCAAAACTCCATAGAGGAGCTTAAGAAATATGTAACTAAATTTAAAATATTAGGGGTTTATGAGAAAAATCGTTGTCCTTATTAACTCAATATCTTTTTAACACAAACATTTATCCGTCCACCATCAGCACGGCTACCTATAACCTCTTTTGCTTTGCCCATTATTTTGCCCATATCTTTCATAGATGTAGCACCAACAGAGTCTATAATCTCTTTGATAGTACTCTCTAACTCCTCATCACTCATAGGTTCAGGTAGATATGACTTTACAATGACAAGTTCAGCCTCCTCTTTTGCAACCAAGTCATCTCTACCTGCATCTTTAAACTGAGCCATTGCATCTTCTCTCTGTTTTGCATACTTCATTAAGATAGCTTCAACATCAGCATCTGTTACATCTCTTCTCTGGTCAACCTCTATCTGTTTAATAGCTGCTTGTATATTTCTCAGAGTATCTCTTTTTGCTGTATCTTTGGCTCTCATTGCGTCTTTTATATCTGATTTGATTTGTTGTTTTAAATCCATATTGATAATCTCCATAATTTTTATCAGATTATACTATAATCGCATTATGAAAAAATTAACAATAGAAAATAAAGAGTTTAATCTCAAAGATATCAAACAGTTATACCCTGCTGTAATTATAAAGACAGGCTACAAAGATGAAACAACAGAGATGAGTCTTGAATGGATAGATACAGAGGCAAAAGGTAAAGTAGAGGTAGTTGGATATGGACTTTTTGTATCAATAGATGATGAAAAATATTCATTTATGTATAAAACAAGAGATGAGCTAAATCATGCAATAGGGTTAATAACTCAACAGATAAATAGCTGAGATATTGCTTTATATTGAAAACTGTTCTTATATATTTAATATAAAATAAAAATAATAACTAGTAAAATAGTTTTATATATAATTAAGTTATTTCTTATATCTTATTCTTTATAATTAAATCAATAATTTATTATTTTTTAAAGAACAGAATAATTCAAAGGATATATTATGAGAATAGAACATAAAAACAACTTATTAAAAATTGCAATAGAGTATGGATGCAAAACAGCAAAAGACCTTGCAAATTTCTTAAGAGAATATAATCCTGAGATAGTATTTAATGATAAAGCAAAAGAGTTAGTATATGTATCAGCTTTTAAATAGAGAGAAAAACTAACTCTCTCTTTTTTTATAAAACTCTTTTTTGAAATCAGAAAATCTATTTTCCAATATAGCTTTTCGCATCTGCTTCATCAAATCCAAATAATAATATAGGTTATGAATAGTAGCCAATCTAAAGTATGTAATCTCTCTAGCTCTGAATAGATGATTTAGATATGCCTTTGAGTAAGTTTGACACACCATACATCCACACTCACTATCAAGTGGTTCACTATCCTCTTTATATCTAGCTGATTTTATATTTACTTTTCCATAAGAGGTAAAGAGTGTTCCATTTCTAGCATTTCTAGTTGGCATAACACAGTCAAACATATCAATACCCCTCTGCACATTCTCAACCAAATCCTCTGGAGTTCCTACACCCATTAGGTATCTAGGTTTATCTGTAGGCATAAACCCAGTCGTCCACTCAACTGTATCATACATATCAACATTGCTCTCTCCCACAGACAACCCACCAATAGCAAAACCATCATAATCCAAAGCACATAACTCTCTAGCTGATTTTTCTCTAAAGGCTCTATCTGTTCCACCTTGAATAATCGCAAAAATATTCTGCTTTAGGGCTATACCTTTTTGTTGATTGGCTCTATGATACTCTATAGACTCCTCTGCCCATCTAGTGGTTCTCTCTATACTTGCTTTTATCCTCTCTTGGGTAGCTGGGAGGGCAACTAAGTCATCTAATATCATCATAATATCAGAACCTAGATTATACTGAATATCCAAAACCTTTTTAGGAGTAAAATAGTGTCTGCTACCATCAATATGACTTCTAAAGGTTATACCATCTTCATCTATCTTGACATTATCAGACAATGAAAAAGCCTGAAATCCTCCACTATCAGTTAAAAAGCTCTTTGGAAATTTAGTAAAACCGTGTAGTTTTCCCATTTTGTTTACAATCTCATCACCAGGTCTTAGATATAGATGATAGGTATTACCTAAAATTATCTCTGGCTTGATAAAACTCTGTAAATCAGTAGCATCTAGTGCTTTTACAGCCCCTACTGTTCCTACAGGCATAAAAACAGGTGTCTCTATAGTTGAGTGAGCTGTCTTTATAGTACATGCTCTAGCTTTGTTATCTATATTATCTATCTGAAAATTCATTTATATATAACTATCCTTATTTAAAAAAAGGTATTATACCAACAAATAAAAATAGTAAGCTTTTGAGATGATAAAAACAGAATATGATATTATAGTAATAGGTGCAGGTATTGCAGGAGTTTGTAGTGCATTTTTTCTACAACAAAAAGGTCTATCGGTATTGGTTGTAGACCGTTCTGGGGTGGCAGCCTCTGGTGGTTCATCAGCTGCTGGTGCATTTGTATCACCCAAAATAGGCAAAGGTTCAGAACTTCAAAAACTAACCAATGAAGCTTTTGAGTTTGCAAAAGATTTTTATCTGAATAACTTTCCAAAATATTTCACACAAACAGGGATTATCCGTATACCAAAAGATAACCAAGATGCTCAAAAATTTATAGAGTACGAAAAATACAATAGTTCAAAAAGAGAGTGGATAGATAAAGATAAATTCCAATCATACGGTATCAAAGAAGAAAATATAGGTTTTCTGTTTTATGAAGCTGGAGTTTGTGATGCTCCAAAAATGTGTAGTAATATTTTGACCAATATAGATTTCAAACAACACCCAGTAGAAAAACTTATCTATAAAGACGGCTACTGGTATATAGAGCATATCAAAGCCCATAAAATAGTCTTGGCTACAGGGTATGAAAATACTCTATTTGATATGAGATATATGGGAGTAAAAGGGACATGGGGTAGCAGAGGAGACTACAAGAGCAGTTTAAATCTCAAAATCAGTATGCACAAAAAAATCTCTATATCAGCAAATATAGATGGAATTATAAAATTAGGTGCAACACATGTTAAAGCAAAAGACCCATGTATGGCATGTGATGGTAAACCACTAAAGAGCCTCGAAGAGTTAGCCTCTACAATGGTAAATACAGAAGATTTTATTCTACAAGAGACATTTTGTGGTATGCGTTCAGGCTCAAAAGACTACTTCCCTCTAGTTGGAGATGTCATAGATGTAGAGTATATGTTATCAAACTATCCAAAAATCCTAAAAGGTGCAAAACCTCCAATTAAAAAGATAAACAATATATATATATGTAATGGTCTAGGTGGCAGAGGCTTTGTTTTTGCTCCTTTGATGGGAAAAATATTGGCTGATTATATTATTAATGGAGTTGAAATAGATAGTAGAGTCAATCCTGATAGACTCTTCTTAAAATGGTGTAGAAAATCACCTGATTTAATTAGATAATGATATATATAAAAGAATGGCATAAAAATCCCATTCTTTTTTATATCTATTTTAAACGATATTGAATACCTGCTACTAAGCTTTTATTCCACGCATTTTCTTCATCTGGTCCACCATCTCTTTTAGATAATGAAAGAGTTGTTGTAAAATTTAATCTATTTGCTAAATAATATATAAAACCTGTTGAAAAACTATTACTTGTAATGTCTTCCTCTTTATCATTCTGTTGATATTTTAATATCCAATTATTATCCCAATCAATTCTATCAGAAACCTCATATGTATAACTCATTGTATTTGTTAATGACAATTCAGTATCGGTATCATTATCTAAAAGTTTTGATACATATAAATTTTCACTAAATTGAGACTCGTGTCCTATAGGAAGACCATACTCAAACTCTCCATTTATAGTTGCATCTTCACTATCACCATCATAGTTACTCAATACCTTACCAAATCCACCTCTAACTTTCCACCCGTGAAGTCTTTGACTAACTTTTTCATTTGTTAAAATCTCATCAATTCTCACAATTCCAAAAGCACCAAGAGACTCTCTGTCTAATATACCATTCTCTTTTAATACTTTTTCAATGGCTTCATACCAATATTTTTTATACTCTACTGGTCCATATTTACTCTCAAACTCTTGTTCTTTGTTCTCATCAACAATAGCAGCTAAAGCTATATACCCTTTGTCTGACAAATCTTTATTTACAATTTTATATTTAAGTAAATCTTCCATAATTCTAAGTGCTTTTGCCAAAGGTGTTGCATTATATACTCTACCATAACCAAGACCCGCACCTACTTCAATATAAGGGTCATCTGGGTCATCTGAAGTTGTTGCTTTCTGATAACCAAGTCTCCCTGAACCATATACAAATGTTTTTTCATTTCCGTCTATATAGTTATCAAAGTGAGTAACAGCTGTCATATCATAACTATCTACAGAATCATCCTCATCTTTATCACCTTGAGAAAAATCACTGTTAGCCAAAGCTTCAAAATCCCAAGAGTATGGCAAAGTCGACTTTACTGTTCTAGTATTAGCATCAACATGTACATCATAACTTGTCTGTTCTTGATTTCCACTTTGAATATTAACCTGTCCATTTACATATGCGTCCTGATAATAACCCTCAACAACTTTATAATCTGTCATCTCAATAGCATTTAAATTATTTGTTACAAATAATAAGCTTAGTACTGTAATAGAAAATTTAATTTTACTCATATTTATTGCTCCTAATTAAAATTAACTAGTGAGTATATCATTTAAACATTAAAAAACATATACTATTTATTTTTTTACTAAATTATCTATCATATTCCAGTCATAGTTACTCTATGTAACAAAATATAATTTATATTTATATTTTTTTTCCTAAAAAAACTTTCATTAACATTACATATTCAAAAAAAATAAATAAAAGCTGAATTTTGATACAAAATGATAAATTTTTCTTAAAAATTAAAAATTAATTAAAAATACAAAATAGATTTCATGAAAATCTGCTATACTAAAAATATACTTAAAGAGTGTTTTTAGTTTTCATTTTTATAGTGGAAATTATAGAGTGCTTTGCATTCATTTTATTAAACAAGGAGTTAAAAATGAGATTTTTACAAGTACTACTATTTTTAGCATTAGTTGTAGCTGCAAATGGAGGTAAAGTCAAATGGGATTCAAATGGAAAGCCTAAGATTGAACCATCAAATAAACCTATAAAAGGTTGTAATAAAACTAAACTAGAAGATTTAGTTGGAGATAATAATAGTTCTAAATGCAAAGGGTGATATAATCACCCTTTAATTTTATGCAGAAGCCATAGCCTCAAGTGCATATTTTTTACCAAGTTCATAAGCTTTTAAGTTTGCTTCATGAACTTTTTTAGGTACTTTTGATAACATAGTATCAATAAGAAGTTGCTCATCAAGAGCATTCATAATTGTATTTGCAATAGCAAGAGCAACAACAGATTGAGTTAAAACCAATCCAACTTCCTCTTTTGCAATAGTAATAATAGGAATCTCAATAATATTCCATTTTTTTCTATCCTCTTCTGTTGGGTGAACAAGGTTTGGCTCAACTACAATTGTACCACCTTCTGCTACACCATTTTTAAAAAGCTGATAACTCTTATCTGCAACAGAAAGCATAAAGTCAATCTGTCCATCAATTGCATATGGATACCATATCTCTTTATCGTCTAGTTGAATATCAACAACAGTAGGACCACCACGAACTTGAGAAGTGTAGGTAGCTGTTTTAATTCCATATCCACCTTCTTTTATCTTTGCAGCTGCGAAAATTTCTCCAGCTAGGAGGACACCTTGTCCTCCAACGCCTGTAAATCTCATTACAATTCTACTCATTTCACCTCTCCTTATATCTTTTTGGCAAAATCATCTTGAGTTAATTTGCCTCTTTCACCTTGCTGTGCTTTTTGTACCTCTTTGTACATATCACAATATTCAGGTGCCTCTGTATCTTGTTTTAATATACCTGTTGGAAGATAATTTTTCTTCTCTTCTTCTGGTAAATTATCCCATTTCTTTTTAGACATACTAATAGAATCTATCCAATCTAAATTAGCCATAGCTGATTGCATTTTATTTTTTCTACCAAGGTTAATATGACAGTTTGATAAAACCTCTACATAAGAAAAACCTTTATGTTCCATAGCTTGAACTAAAACTTTTTCAAGTTTTTTAGGTGCAGCTACTAACTCTCTAGCTACAAATGATGCACCAGCAGCTTCAGCCAATTTACAACCATCAAAAGTTGGGTCAATATTACCTACTTTTTGAGAAACTGTCCAGAAACCTTGTGGTGTTGTTGGAGAAGTTTGAGAATTTGTTAATCCATATATAAAGTTGTTAATAAGAATTAGAGTCATATCTATATTTCTTCTACAACCATGAATTGTATGATTACCACCAATTGCTAAACCATCACCATCACCAGCTACACAAATTACATGCTTATCTGGATTTGCCAATTTTATACCTGTTGCAAAAGCAATTGTTCTACCATGAGTTGTATGAACTGTATTGAAATCAACATATGAACTAAATCTACCACTACATCCAATTCCTGATACTACACAGATATCATCTTTATCCCAACCGAGCTTATCAATTGCACGGATAAAGGCTTTCAAAATAACACCATCACCACATCCCCAACACCATAGTGTCGGCATTTTATTTGTTCTTAAATATTTATCATAATTAAATGCCATATTATAGCTCCTTTACTTTTTCAATAATATCAGCAGGTGAAAATGGACGACCATTTGTTTTTGTCAATTTATTAATATCTCTTCTTCCCATACATCTTTGTACCTCTTCGAGATATTGACCTTGGTTAAGTTCAACAACTAAAACTTTGTCAAATTTTTGACCAAGCTCAAATATTCTCTCTTCTGGAGATGGCCATAGAGTAATAGGTCTAAATAATCCAGCTTTTATCCCATCTTCTCTTAGAAGATTTACAGCCTCTTTTATAGCAAGTGATGCTGAACCATAACCAATAAGTAAAACTTCAGCATCATCTAACATATACTCTTCATTACTTTCAATCTCATCTCTATGATCATCAACTTTTCTAAAAAGTCTATCAATCAACTTTCTACAAGTCTCAATCTCTTCAGTTGGAAAACCATCTGCATCATGATGAAGTCCTGTATAATGATATCTATATCCTGTAAACATAGGATTTAAAACTGCTGGTTGGTCTTGTGGAGCATCATAAGGTTTATAATCTTCTGGATTACCTTCAAATACTTTTCTTGGAACTATTCCTTCTTTTACCTCTTCTATTGTAGGAATCATAGCTTTTCCGTGCATATGTCCAATAGTCTCATCCAAAAGAACAATCACTGGTTGCATAAATCTATCAGCTAAATTAAATGCTCTAACTGTCTCTGTATAACACTCTGCTAAATTACCAGCACATAATGTAATAGATTTATAATCTCCATGAGATGGGTTTTTAGCTTGTGACACATCACCTTGTGCTACACGAGTTGGAAGACCAGTACTAGGACCACCTCTCATAACATTTACTACTACTAATGGAACTTCTGCCATTTGAGCTAAACCTAGATTTTCAGCTTTTAGTGACATACCTGGTCCACTTGTTGCTGTTAGAGTTCTAACTCCAGCCATTCCTGCACCAATAGCTGCTGCAACTCCAGCTATCTCATCTTCCATCTGAATAGCTGTACCCCCTACTTTAGGAAGTAAATCTGAAATTGTATGCATTACTTCACTAGATGGCGTAAGTGGATAACCACCAAAAAATCTACATCCAGCATCAACAGCCGCCATAGCTGCTAAGTCATTACCAGTTGAAACTACTTCTCTTGTTGCTGACATTAGTTAGCCTCCTTATAATCTGCAGGTAATTTATACCCATTTTTTACTATCGCTTCTTGTCTCGCTTTTGCATCTTTTGTAAGTTTTGCAAATTTAAACTCTTTTTTGTCTGCTACGAAAATAGCAAAATCTGGACATGAGAGTTCACACTCATTACATCCAATACATGACTCAGGTGCAATTACACTAATCATAGCACCTAAAACTGAAGTTGGTTCTGGTTGCATTGAAAGTACACCAGCTGGACATGCGTCAACACATATGTCACAGGCTTTACATCTTGATGTGTCTACCCATACTGGAGTATTCTCAGGAGCTGTCATTACTGCCATAGGTTTCCCCTTTAATTTAAAAGTTAATTTAGGCTTCTATTTAAGGAATTACTCCCTTAGAATAGCCTTAAGTGAGGTTCTCATCACTGATAACAGAATATCTTACTTTGGATAACGAGAATTTGAATAGTTCACAATTAGTACATCAATAATTTTTGATGTTACCATATGAGACAAGATTTTTATTTAGAAAATAGATAAGAAGATATAACAAAAAAATAATTATGTTACATCTTTTAAACTTAAAAAGAAATCATAAGTTTTTTTGAAGAGGAAGTTGCTCTATATCAGGATTTGGATGATGTATAATACCATTGTTAGTAGTAGTCACTTGTGGATTATTTAATTCATCCAATATTTTCAATAATTTATGTTCTGTTTCTATAGAAATGTTACCAGTAGCAACAATAGAAAGAATTCTCTCAGCATACTCTTTCTTTGCTAATAGATTTTTATACTCTTTCTCTTTTTCTAACTCTATTTGAGCTAAATTTTTCTGATATTTTAAATATATATAGATAAGTATAAATACTAATATAGATATAGCTATTAACATTTTATTATCTTCTGCTTTCTGTTTTGTAACAGAACCATATTTTATCTCAGCAATAGTACTATCTTTTTGAAAATCAATTTTTTTCAACTCTACATCTGTATCATATTTATCTCTTGTTATCTCAATATTTTGCTTAACACGAAGTGCCTCGATATCTTTTTGAGTTTGTAATTCAGCAAGTTTCCCCTCTTGCTCTTTTTCCAACTTAACCAAATCTAGCTCTTTTTGCTGTTTAATATCATTATGAGGTTGCTCAATAATTCTACGCATAGCCTCCTCAGGACTGCTACTAACTGAAAATGCTGACAAGACAATGTACCCAACAATAGCTGATAAAATAACTATTAAAACTTCCTTCATACAATACCCCTTGACTCTTCTGAACTTGATATAACTGTCAGAAATATTTTTATTATATATCTTTTTGCCTTAACATATATTAATATGATAACAAAATTAATATTTTTTTTACAAATCAGCTAAGTTTTTAATATTAGCAAAAAAGCTATATTTTTTTCTTTTTGATATTTTACATATATAGTCATTGTAAGTTGCATAATTATTACTATTTAAAAAAGATGTTAAATAGATAATAGAACTCTCCATACCATTTTCTCTCTCATATTTTAATAGTTTTTTGTACATTGGTTCAATAATATCAATAGTATGTCTAGGAGCTTGTTTTCCATTTGCTAAAAAAGATATAATATTATTTTGATTGTCTTTTTGTACTATAAATTCAACCAATAACCAATAATAGTTCCCATCCTTTGTAAAGTTTTTTATAATAGCATGAGTTGACCTACCAGACAAAAGTGTTTGCCAGATGACATAAAAAATAGCTTTTGGCATATCAGGATGCCTTAATATACTATGAGGAGTATATAATAATTCATTTTTTTTATAACCAGAAATTTTACTAAATGCACTATTATAATACAAAATAGTTCCATCAATATCAGTTCTGCTTACAGCTATCTCATCCTTGGCTAAAAACATTTCCTTATTTTCAGGTATTATTAATTCAGCTTTATTTGTTACAAGGTGATACATTATCATACTCCATTAAATATTTCTTATATAATAATTATACACAAAAAATATTAAAAATGAATTTATATAGTTAAATATTATTACTCAACATCAGGAATTATAAGCTTCTGCCCAGGATAAATAACATAAGATTTTTTACTAAGTTCCTTATTAGTTTCAATGATTTTTTCATAAGCTGTACTATCATTATAATATTTTTTTGCTATAGTTGTTAATGTATCACCCTGCTTAACTACAATAACTATATCTTTTTTTGCTCTTTTCTCTTTATTTTCAGAAGATTTATTTTCTAATTTATTATTTATATATTTTATTAATTTACTACTAGATTTATTACTATCAGAAAGAATATCTGACTGTTTAATTCCCAAGGAATGAGCAACTCCCATTACTTGTGTTTTATCTAAACCACCTTTTAAATAATAATTATATCCAAAGAATGAAACAAGCCCTACAAATGACAAACTAAATATTAATAAGCCTTTTTTATTACTATTTTTAATATTTGTATTATTTATTAAAGCATCCTTAACAGCTTCATCATACTGTTGATTTATATCTACATCATTTAACATAAAATTTTCCTCAATTTTTTTTAATTATAACTAAAAATCAATTACTAAACAGATAAATATTAAAAAACACTATACATATTATTAGAAGAACAAAATAAAAATAAATAATCTTTAACTAAATAGAAGCAAACTATTTTAATGGTAAAATCTCCTTTTTCAGAAAAATCAAAACAAGGAAACCATAGTGAAATTAGCAATCATTGGGGCAGGAAAATGGGGTCAAGCACTCTATCATGCCTATAGCCAAAAAAATGAGGTAGTAATTAGCTCTCGTAGTGTTAAAGATATAGAAAACTTTGTACCTCTAAAAGAGGCTTTGAAGTATCAATACCTAATAATTGCAATACCTGCTCAAGTTATTCGTAGCTGGATGAGTGATAACTTTATAGACAAGGGGCAAAATATCTTGGTAGCTTCAAAAGGAATAGAGACCTCTACAGGTGCATTTCTAAATGAAGTTTATGGAGAATTTGTCTCTGATAATAGGTTAGCATTTGTATCTGGACCATCTTTTGCAACAGAAGTTCTAAAGTCACTACCAACAGCACTAAAAATCAGCTCATCTAATTTAGAGTTGGCAAACTTATACTCAGAAGCACTACCTAATTACATCAAAGGTTATATAGATAGTGATGTCATTGGTGCAGAGGTTTCAGGGGCTTATAAAAATGTAATAGCAATAGCTAGTGGAGTTTGTGATGGGTTAGAGCTTGGTAATAATGCTAGAGCAGCTCTTATATCTCGTGGTTTAGTTGAGATGACTAGATTTGGTGAATATTTTGGTGCTAAAGTCGATACATTTTTATCTCTAGGTGGTGCTGGTGATTTGTTTTTGACGGCTAGTTCTAAACTATCAAGAAACTATAGAGTAGGTCTTGGCTTGGCAAAAAGAAAATCAATAGATGAGATTTTAAATGAGCTAGGAGAAGTAGCTGAAGGAATTCCTACAACCAAAGCACTATTTAATATAGCTCAAAAAGAGAATATATACCTACCTATTGCTAGAGAAGTTTATAATATGTTAGAAGGAAAAGAGCCATCTTTGAGTGTAAATGATTTGTTGCATAGTTAATAATTTATAATTATTATGTTAAAATATATTATGATAAAATGGTTAAGACGAAAAATTAAAAAGGTCTTCAGAGAACTTCTAATATATCATAATAGCTCATTAGAGTATAG
>Ga0256843_1002409_pt1 | contig 13684 bp, 16 predicted proteins | sample AlvinellametaG_FD_191572 | JGI IMG/M metagenome (GOLD analysis project Ga0256843, IMG submission 191572) | Pompeii worm associated microbial communities from hydrothermal vent at the East Pacific Rise, Pacific Ocean - Alvinella | ecosystem: Host-associated > Annelida > Integument > Unclassified ... | reverse complement strand
TACTATTTGTCATAGAGATTAGATTTAGAACAAACTCTTTTAAGATTTCCATAATTTTCTCCAAAAATATAGTATAGGGGGTATATTATATTTTTGGAGCTTAAAATCTCTTTATTACTCTTTTTTGTTTCTTCTATTTGCAAATACTACCAAATCTTTTACTATTAAAATTAGTGAATATATCCACAATATATCCATAATAGTGTTTCTTCTATACTCTAATCCATAATATAGTATTGGAAGTCCAATTACTATTGGATATTTAAAGTAGTAAAAAAATATAATCCCTGCACCATAAAGTTTTTTTAACAATTTTTTCATTGATTTTACTCCTATTTGAAGCTAAAATACCTCGCTGGGTATTTGTCTTTTAACATAATGCTATTTGTATAAAATGTAAATATTGGTTGAGCATCATCATTCATTTTTATTGGAATTTCAGTATCCTCTGATATGTTTATGCTCTTTTTTATCTCTTTTAAAATATTTTTACTCTCATCATTTAGTTTAAACTCATCTATTAATATATCATAAGCACTCTTTTTGGATTTATTATATTTAAAGATTTCTGATGTTAAAAATAGAGAGTTATCTAGTTCATTTTCCCCTCTTTTCTTTATATATATTGCCATCTCTCTATTTCTATCTTGAAGTTTCATAGCCCCAAGCACTATAATAGATACAATACTAACAGATACAATAACCTCAATTAAAGTAAATGCACTTTTTTTTTTCTCAATAGATATTTGCTTCATCTCTTAAATCAAACTCCTCTCTTAGCCAGAGTGATACTCCACTATCTATATCTTTTAGCTCTTTTGGTTTTCCAAAGTAGCTTGGAAGAAAATATACCCCTTGATCGTTTGATAAAATATATTTTGTGCTACTTTTATTTTTATAGATTTTAAATTTAAAACATATTTTATGATCATTAATAGTTCCAAAATCTTCACTAGTTAATTGTGTTAATCTTCCACTACTATCTACTATATATACTTCTAAATTTGTGCCAAGATTTATATTACCTTTAAATGGAGTAATTTTGTTATCTTGCAAAATATAACATCTCTTACAACCATTTATACAAAAAAAAGTAATATCAGATGATGGTTTGACACTCTTTAGAATGGAGCTTTTTAGATTTAATGGAGTAAGTCTATCCTCTTTTTTTGTTCTATTTACATTTTCAGAAAATACCAAAAAGGTAACCATAGAGATAATTACAATTACTATAATTAACTCTATGAGTGTAAATGCCTCTTTTAATCTTCTATTCACGTAGCTATTTTACTCACTACACTTTGGAAACTCAATATCAGCATTTTCCCCATCACCACCTTCAGCTCTATCTGGTCCAAAACTGATGATTTTAAAGTCTTTTCCATTACTAATATATGTAAATGGTTTACCCCAAGGATCTTTTGGAAGTTTCTCAAGATATGGAGAGCCTGAGTAGTTTGGATACTTTTCTGGATCTGGATTTGAGATAAGTGCTTCTAGTCCCTCATCTGTATCTGGATATTTTCCATTATCTAACTTAAACATTTTTAAGGCCTCTTTTACAGCTCCCATCTGGGTGCATGCCAATTTTATTTGTGCTTGAGTTCCTTGACCAATTACTTTTGGAGCAACAAGCCCAACTAATAACCCTAAAATTAAAATAACAACTAGTAACTCAATTAGTGAGAAACCCTTTTTTTTCAACTGTTTTTGTTCTTTTTTAAATGAAGAAAAATTTTTATCTTCTTTTTTTAAGATCAAAAATGAAGATTTAGTCTCTGTAGCTTTGTAAAGTCTGTTCATATTGAAAATCCCTTAGATAGTTTTAGTTATAATATTGCTGATTTTACTTGAATTGAGCTTTATAATGGATAAAATAGAAAGAAAAGGTATTGCCCTTTTTATAACGCTTTTAATTATTGCATCAATACTCTCAATTGTAGCTGTCTCTTTCTCATATCTTGAGAAGGCAAGAGAGGATAGTAGCAGAGTATCTGCAATTATTCAAGCAAATCTTTTATATAAAAATACATTAACTATTTTAAAGAGAATTTTTCCAAAAGGGATTGTAGATAGAAAAAAAATAGAACTCATCTATTCACTTCCCATCATATTAAAAGATAAAAAGGGTGATTTTGATTTAACTCTAGTTTGTAAGCCTCTATTAGTTGCTGTTCCTATAACATGGATAGGAACTAAATATGAGACTTCAAAAGATGAAAAGTTAATAAAAAAATATGAGTTTGCAAATAGAGTATTGGATAAACTATTAGAGGAGAATAATATAGAAGATATTGAACTATTTAAAAAATTAATAGGTTTTAAGGACTCTTCTAGTTCAAAAAAAACTTTAACCCAAAAGCCTCAAATATATTCAAAAGAGCAGTTTGAGAGTCTAGTAATAGATTATTTTTTTCAGACAGAAGATAAGAATATATTAAAAATAGATTGGCAAAAGTATTTTGTTTTTGTTGATGTGACTAAAAAGGCTAAAATTGATGGAGAATACATTACTCCAGAGTTGATATCTTTAGTTTTTGATATTCCATTAGATAGTGTAAGAGAGGAGTGGAAAGGGGGTAGTGCAGATGAAGATAGTGATGATGGTAGTAGTGCTAGTAATTTAGAAAATTTCTTATTAAATAGTGGAGTTAGTGAGGGTTTTGATAAGGATATATTCTCTACAAAACCTTTAAATGCTATGAGATGTGAAGAGAGATTTTTCTTTAATGATAGATTTTATAGTTTTAAATTTGATTATTCAAATGAGAGGAGTGTAAATTTTGAGTTTAATGGGGAAATCTAATAGAAGATTACTTGTATATAGAGATATGCCAAAGGTATCTATAAGCAAGAGTATAGATATTATATTAACTCCTCAATTCTATACACTATTAATAGAGGATTTAGATATTAAGTTTGCATATCAAGCAAGACAGATAGCCCCATCTCTATTTGATGATTATATAGAAGATGTTCAAGGGTATCAGTTTGTTGTATATAGAGTAGATAAGTTATGGCACTTTATAGCTTTTAATATTGATGAGGTTACCTCCTTTTTAGAAGAGAGAGGATTAAAAAAGTATCAAATATCAAAAGTATATTTTGCCCAAGAGCTAAGTGGTTTACTAAAAGATAAACCATTAGAGGTTGGAGATAGTTATGCTCTAGTAAATATTGATGGGATAGTAACTTTTATCTCAAAGAAGTTTTTAGATAAAGATATAGAATATGCTGATATAAGTTTGCAAAGAGTTCCTCTAAAGCATGGTGTATCTATTGGAAGTAGTTACTCACTTATATCTTTTAAACATACAGTAGTTCTATCTGCACTTCTTCTTTCCTTTGGAGTTATATATCTTTTAGAGGCGTATAGATTAAAGGGTGCAATAGCAAAAGAGCAGGAGAGATTTGAAGCTCTCTTAGATAAGAATCCAAAGCTCTCTTCTAAGAGAATAAGAGAGAGTATTCTTCAAAAGTATGAACCAATAGATAAAATGGAAAGAGCAAAAAGAGAGGCTCTGTCTGCTGTATCTAAAGTTTTATCAGATAGGGTATATTTGAGAGATTTGAGCTTAAATGATGCCAAAATAACAGCTACCATAGGTTCAGATAATAAGAACAATATTAGAGTAATATCTAAAAATAAGAACTTAAAAGAGTTTAAAGTTAGAAGAGAGCCAAATTCAATTAGAGTAGAAAGGGAGTTTTAATTTTGAATATTTTAAAGCGGTTTGCAAATGAGTTAACAATTATTTTGGTTACTATGTTTGCTGTTTATGCCCTTTTTTATAAGATCTCTATATCAAAAGTCTTTACACAAAAACAGCAGGAGATAAAAGAGAGTATATATGAGGTAAATAGGGTAATAAAGTTAAAGAAGTTTTGGGATAGAAAAGATCTATCTAAAAAAATAAACTCTCTAAAGAGTGTAGTAAATTCTAAAAAGGTGTTGATTTTTAAAAAGAGATCAAAAAGTATACAGGCAAAATATAAGAATTTAACTCCAAAAGAGTTAAATTCTATTTTAAAAATAGTAGTGAGAAATCCTTTTCAGATAAAGAATCTGAATATAAAAAGAGAGAGTAAGGAGTCATATTCTATGGAGCTATTATGCAGATGGTAAAGAGGATATTTTTTGGTTTTTTACTACTTCTTCTATTTTTAGTAATTTTTGCCCCAAAACAGGAGTTATATTATAAATTAGAGCACATATTAAAAGAGGATTATAAAATTACAATAGATGGAGAAAAGTTTAAAGAGAAACCTTTTGGTTTTAAGATAGAAGATGGAGATATATATTTAGAGGATTTAAAAATTGGAAGTTTTAAATCTATAGATCTTGACATTTTTTATCTATATGATAAGTTAGAAATAGATTCTATTGAAGTGGATAAAAATTTAAAAGATAGTGTAAAGCAGATAGAAGAGTTATCTATTTTGAGTTCAATTAATGCTATTGATAAGATAGTGGTTAAGTTTAGTATTTTAAAACCATATAAGATAGCAGTTGATATTAATGGTTCATTTGGAGATATAAAGGGTGGACTCTATTTCAATCCAAATAGACTCTTTTTTAGAGTAGTAAAACCTAAGAATATCTCTGCTATTAGAAGATTTTTAGATAAAGATGAAAAAGGGTTATATTATGAAAAACCTCTTGAGTAAAAAAAGTGTATCTGTAATTATATTTATTTTATCAATAGCTCTGTTTGTTAAATTGATATATTTTATTATCTCATATCTATTTTTGCCTACAACAGGAGTTGAACTAGTAAAGAGGGCTAAAGTCAAAAACTTAACATCTTATAGTTATAGATTGGCCTATAAGCAAAAAGAGATAAAAAGAGTTGTAAAAAAGCCAAAACCAACTCCAAAGCCAGTAGTTAAGATATCTATGAGAGGTTATAGATTGACTGGAATTGTTAGTTTAGGAAAAATGGCTTCTATTATTGTTGAAAAGGGTGGAAAGAGCCACGTTTTAGCACTTGGTGAAGAGATAGATAAATTTAAGTTTGTAAGGGTAGAGGGTGAGAGTGCATTCTTTAAGAAGAATGGTCAAGAGTTTAAACTTACTATGGGTTCAAAGATAGAAAATCCAGCAAAAGCAAAACAGCTAAGAGATTTCTCTAAGGGATTTGAGAAGAAGAGAGTTGAAAAAAGGGATAATCCAGATAAAAATAAGTTTGGAATTGAGAAGAGAGATGATATTACCATTATTCCAAAAGATCTTTTATCATCATATACAAAAGATGTAAATAAGATCTGGAAAGCTATTGGAATTGGAGAACATAGAACAAATGGTAAATTAGATGGTTTTGTTGTAAATTTTGTAAAAAAAGGTAGCGTATTTGAGCATATAGGGTTAAAAAAGGGTGATATTTTAAAATCTGTAAATGGCGAGGAGCTTGATGGCTATAATAGTGCATTTTCCATTTTCAGAAATATAAATGATATTGAAGATTTAACAATTACTATTTTAAGAAACAATAAAGAGATGGAGCTAGAATATGAGATACATTAAAAGGATAGTTATAGGATTTATTGTTGCAAATACTCTAAGCTATGGTGCCAGTTTAGATTTTGCAGGATTAGATAATGTTGATATTAAGGATTTTATAAAACTTGTAGGAAAGTTGACTAAAAAGAATATTCTAATTGATGGAGATGTAAGAGGTAAGATCACTTTTTATACTAATGATAGTAAAAAGTTGGGTGAAGATGATCTAATTCCATTATTAAATGCTGTGCTTGCAACAAAAAATATGACTCTAATAGACCAAGGTAGTTATTATGAGGTTGTAAAGAGTTCAGATGCACCAGGGAAGGGACTTCCTATTAGTAAAAATAGGATAAAAAATAAAAAAACTATGCAGACTGTAATTTTTAAATTAAATAAGGCAAATGCTGCAGTAATGAGAGGTAAAATAAAACCTCTACTTCATAAGAATGCTAAAGTAATCTCGTTTAAAAATGATAATCTTTTAGCAGTTACTGCATATCCAAAAACTCTAAAAGCGATTAAGAAGTTAATAAATTCTATAGAGCACTCAGAAGAGAAAGTCATAGAGACTATTCCATTGGAGAATGCCTATGTAAAAAATGTATTTTTAAATGTGCAAACAATGGCTAGGAGTCTATTTCCTCAAGATATTGTAAGTCAGAGGGTTACAGTTATAAAAGATGATGCTAGTAACTCTATAATATTAATAGGAAATAGAAAGAATATAGCAAAATTAGCAAAATATGTAAAGAAACTAGATGTGCCAGGTGAAGATGAGGATATGCAAAGAATGTATGTTATTCCTCTTAAGAACTCAAATGTTGAGGATATGGAGAAGATTTTGAGTAAAATTTTACCTCAGATGACAGAGAATGTCTCTATGGGTTCTATTAATGCAGTTACAAAAGGAGCTAAAGTTCCAGTTCAAAGAGGTGCTAGGGCTCTTCCTAATAAAAATAAGAAAGTTAAAAAGGCTGTAATTGCAAGTGATTTGGAGAGAAATGCTTTAGTTGTTCTGGCTAATCAGGCTCAAATAAAAAATATTAGAGATACAATTAGAGCTTTAGATATTGAGAAGCCTCAAGTATATATTAAAGCAAAAATTGTAGAGGTAAATACCAATTTAGCAAGTAAAATAGGAGTTAAATATGGGTTTAATGGTGGAGCTATTACATCAAAGGGTTTATTTTCACTTCTTGCAAGTTCTGGTGCTGAACCTTTAGAGATTTCTGGTGATCTATTACGATTTATAAATCAGGGTGGAACAAAAACAATATATAATAGTCAAGGAAACCCTATTGGAACAGAGACAACTAGTAACTTCTCTTTTGATAGTGGAATAAAGCAGATATTCTCAATTGGTTTAAAACTTGATTTACTAAAACAAAATGGTGCAGCACAAGTGCTATCTGAACCATCTATCCTATGCACCAATAATAAAGAATCAACTATTTATGTAGGAAAAACTAAATCATTTCTAAAGAATTCTCAACAGAGCACTCAAGGTAACTCAAATATTATAAATACATATAGTAGAGAGGATATTGGTATTACACTAAAGGTTAAACCAAGACTCTCTAGTGATAATAAGGTATCATTGGAAGTTGAAACAAAGATAGAAGATATTGAACAGGGATCTGGGGCTTCGACAGATAGACCAACGACAATTAAAAGAACAGTTAAAACAAATGCTATTGTAAATAATGCAGAGACAATAATCTTAGGAGGTTTAATTAGAACTGCGACAGGAAAGAGCTATACAAAAATTCCAATTTTAGGGGATATTCCAATATTAGGACATCTATTTCGCTCTGAGGCTAGAGAGCAAGATAAAACAAATGTTGTAATCTATCTTACTCCATATATTGTAGAAAAGAGTTCAGATTTAGTTACTCTTAGAAAACATTTAGAGGAGCTTGATTCTATTCAAGAGAAGTTTAATAAGATAGTTTTAAATGCACTAGAGAAGAGAAGATTGGGAATTGCTGAAAAAAAGACACATGTTACATTTTCTACTAAACCAATAGATAATGCAGAGCGTTATGAGACAATAGATAGTGATAGTAATAACTACATATTAGATAATGCTACAAATATGCCAATTGGAGAGGATAATCAAGTAAGAAGTGAGTCTTTATTGGAGAGTATTGATGATGAAGCTATAGATAAGTCTTTAGAGTATATAGAAGATGATCGATATCCTCAATCATATAGTAGTGGAGATGAGAAGGTTAATTTAGATTCAATAAATACAGATACAATCAGAGATAATAGCTATGATGAGGTAGTATATTAAATGGATAGTAATCTATTAAAGATTCCACTGCTTGAGAATTTAGATTTAGAACCATTTTGGAGTGAAGAGATAGATAATACTCTTGCAATGAAACATAATCTTCTCTTTGCTACCATAAGAGAGCAGAGGTGTGCCATTGTTACAAGAGACTACTTAGCAATGGCATTAAATCATCTAAGTAAATTAGATATTGATTTTCCAATAATTGAAGTAGATATCGATAGTTTCAATAGGCTTAAAAATAAATTTTTAGAGATAAAGACAAGTAGTGATTTTGATGCAATTGCTACAGAGAGTAGTGATGATATTATTGAGGTAGAGTCAGATCTATTAGATTTTATTAGGAATTCTCAAGATCTACTCTCAAATGAGGAGTCTGCACCCGTTGTAAAATTGGTAAACTCCCTATTTTTTCAAGCCATCAAAAAGGGAGCTTCTGATATTCATATAGAGACTCTTGAGAAGAAAGGAGAGGTTAGACTCAGAATTGATGGGGCGTTAAAGAAACATTTAGATATTGATAAGAATATTACAGGGCTTGTTATATCTAGGATAAAAGTTATTTCAAATCTGGATATATCTGAAAAGAGAATTCCTCAAGATGGAAGAACTCAAGTTACAATTGCAGGAAAGACGCTTGATATTAGGGTATCAGTTCTTCCTACCTATTACGGGGAGAGGGTTGTTATGAGAATGTTAATGCAGAGTGAACACATTCCAACTCTAAAGAGTTTAGGATTTACTCCAGATTTAACAGAGAATTTAAATAAACTTTTAACTCACCCACACGGTATGATTTTAGTAACTGGACCTACAGGAAGTGGTAAATCAACTACACTCCATGCATGTCTACAACACATAGCAACTCCAGATAAAAATATTATTACAGTAGAAGATCCAGTTGAGTATAATGCTGAGAATGTAAATCAGATTCAGGTAAATCCTAAAGTTGGTTTAACCTTTGCTACTGGACTTCGCTCAATTCTAAGACAGGATCCAGATATTATTATGGTTGGGGAGATAAGAGATAGTGAGACTGCAGATATTGCTCTGCGTTCAGCTCTTACTGGACACTTAATGTTATCAACTCTTCACACAAATGATTCAACATCTGCACTTAGCCGTCTAATGGATATGGGTATTGAGGAGTTTCTAATCTCATCTACTCTTTTGGGAGTGTTAGCCCAAAGACTTACAAGAAAGCTATGTCCAAAGTGCAAGAGTCAAACAAAGCTTTCGCCTATTATTTTAGATGAGTTAAATCTTCCTCATGATGTGATTTATTATAAAGCAAATGGTTGTAAGGAGTGTGATTATACAGGTTATAAAGGTAGAAGAGCGGTGGGTGAGTTATTTATTATGGATGATGATGTTAGAATGATGATGAAAGAGGGGTATAATGATCATCAAATTAGAATGGAGTTAAAAAAGCGTGGTATGAAGACAATTGCAGATAGGTTAAAAGAGATGTTAGTAGCTGGAGAAACCTCTTATGAGGAGGCAATTAGAATTGGTATTATGGAAGATTAATTTTGAAAACTAAAAGAGCTTTTACCCTTATTGAGGTTTTAATATCTATTACTCTACTCTCTTTAGTATTGATGGCACTATATAGAAGTGTAGATATTTTAAGAGCATCTAATAAAAATCTATTTGAACATCTACAGAAGAGTTCTATAGAGATTGAGAGTGCTAGAGTGCTCTATAAAGATATTTTGATGAGTGATGGAAATATCTCTATTGAGAATAAAAGAGATAAGCTCTTTTCTCGTGTGACAATTTTTAATACCCAAAATTCTCTACATGGACTCTACTGTGCAAAGGTTGTTTGGGTAGTATATAAAGAGAACAATACTCTACTTAGAGTGGAGGGAGGAGAGTATAATTTTCCTCTAAAGTATGGAGAGAGAGTAGAGATTGATGTAATATCTAAGAATGTGGAGCAGTTTAATCTATTTTTAAATAAAAAGAAAACAAAGCTTTTGGCAATTATAAAATTTCCAACATCTACTCAATCTTTTATGGTTCAAAATGTTCCAAAAGTTAGACCAAAGAGAAAGCTTATAAATCCAACAGATATTGGAAAGAAGAAGGTTGAACCTTATGTTCCACCGCTAATTTAAGGATTTTTAGTGGGTAGTAAATTTTTAATTAAGTATATATTTTATATTGTAATTCTCTTTGGAGTATTCTATTTAGATTTCTCTCCGATTGCCAATTTAATAAACTCTTTTCAGATTGATTTAATATCAAATTTTTTATCTCTATTTTTAGATAATATAGATGGTAGAGATATTATTATTAGTTCACATTATAAGTTGGTCATAGAGAGAGATTGTAATGGATTGATGGTATATTATATATTTTTAGCTACTATTTTGGCTTCTAATGTAGAGTGGAGATATAAGATTTTATGGGTATTTATTGGATATGTAGTTATTAGTGCTGTTAATATATTTAGAATATTTATAATTACAAATTTAGTATTAGAGAGTAGATCAAATTTTCATTTAGCTCATGATATATTTGGAAATATTTTACTCTTTATAACTGCAATATCTCTCTTTTTAATTTTTATTAAATTAGTTAGAGAGTAGATATATCTACTCTCCATTTTTCTTTTCTGTTGTAAGCCCTAAGAGATACCAATCTTGCATTCCTCCTCTATAGTATAAAATCTTATTTGCTGGACATCCAAGAGATAGCAGACTCTTAATCTCTTTTGTTGCTTGTGGATCCCATATTCCATTTCCAAAAATTATCATTTTTGGAACATCTGTAAAATCCCATTTCTTTCCAACCTTTTTAGCTCCAAGTAGTTTTAAAACTTTTGGTAAAACTTTACTCTTTCTCTTTAACATTGTAAATGGTAGATTGGTAGCTGTTGGAATTGTTCCTCTCTTATACCACTCTCTGCTTCTAGCATCTATTAATAGAATATTCTCATCTTCCATATTTTTTAAATATCCTAAAAGTTCTAGTTCACCAATTGGTTTTACTTTATCTATATACATAGGTTGCACACAAAATGGTGGACACTCTCTTGATGTCTTTGTAAATTCTGCAGGGAGTCTATGTTTTTTATCTTGTATTCTCTTTATCACTATAGTCTTGTCACCTTCATTTATGGTAACAGATTCTATATCTTTTGTGATTTTTACATCTAATGCCATAAGTATATTTACGAAAAATATAGCTAAAATTACACCTTTTTTCATATATTACTCCTTTATATTAAATTTTTGGTATTTTTAATATCATATTCGGATATAGTTCATAACTAGAGTTTAACTTATCTCTATTTGCTTCATAGATTATTTTAAACTTTTTACTATCTCTATAGTATCTTTGAGCTAAAAGAGATAGGCTATCTCCTTTCTTAACACGTATTAGAAAATATTTATCTGTCTCTTTAATGATATCAACTTTTTTTGTTGCAATATCATCAATTAGAGCCTCCGCCATATTTGTCAATTTACTATCTTTATTACTCTCAATCTCTTCTACTAGATATTCTAGTCTCTTTTTAGTATTTTTTATATTTTCTTTATCTACACTCTTTTCAATTAATTTTTCAATCTCCTGTTTTATCTTTACACTCTTAGAGTGGTTAGTTGATTCAACTAGTTCTTCTAATGACTCTTTAATTCTTTTTACATCTTTTGATACATCTGGAGGAGTTGCTATCTTTTTTTCATGTATATTATCAATATCAACAGATGCACTATTTACAATAGTATCTATTTTATCTTTTATCTGTTTTCGTCTATTAGACTTTTCTACTAAATGCTCTAAACCCTCTTTGAGCCTATTTTTTTTCTCCTCTCTATCTAGAGCATTTAATATAAAGTCTGCTGAGTCGATACTCTCCTTTTGACTACACTCCTTTTCTTTGCTACCTTTACAACCAACACTACTATTTTTATGGGTTATATTTTTTTCTATCTTATTTATCTCGATTTTTGGCTCATTAGATTGAGTCAACTCACTCTTATTACTCTTCTCATTGCAACCATAAAATAGTAAGATTGCAGTTAAATATATTGAGAATTTTAGGTTCATTTCTCCTCCTTTTGAGGTTTTGCCTCTGTGGTTATCTCTTTTAGTGTTGTTTGTAGAAGTGTTGTTAGACTGTATGATTTATATCCAACCTCAAATGCTAAGATTTGTCCATCTGTTCCAATTACAATTGTAAGAGGAATTACTCCATTCCAGTTATATTGATTTTTTAGATAATTTAAAAATGAGAGATTTTTATCTCCTTCTACAATGTGATAGTTTATACCATATTTTTCTATTAGTTTTAAATTCTCATCTTTTGTGTGATGTTGATACTCTATTGCTATTGTATCAAATGCATCAGAAAACTTTCTTTTTAATTTTTTTAACTCTGGTATCTCCTTTTGACAATATTCACAATTCCATCCAAATACTTTTAAAAATAGTATTTTTCCTATTAGTTCCTTTATAACTAAATGGTTTTTAAATGCCTTTATATGAAAAGTCTCTCCTCGTGCTGTCTCAAATATAAACTCTTTTTTATCTCTTTGGTTATTCGTTTTTCCTCCGTCCTCCTTATTTGAATAGATGTAAACTCCAGCAGTAGTTAATATAACAAAAGTGCTAAGCACAGTTAATATTTGAATTAACGATTTACCATTTCTAGCTTTTAATTTTTTATCCCCTTGCATATTATTGATTTCCTTTTTTAATAATTAATAAAATAGAAATAGATTCTATTTTATATAAAATTATATATAAAATAGGATATTTTACGCTTTCTATCTTATAATTATTATAAATAAACCAAAAAGAATATGGTATATATAATTATAGTATAATATTTTTTAACAAAAGCTTTAAATTTTTCTTATAATTAAATTCTACAAGTTCTAATTTTTTATGTAGAACTTGTATTTTAAGCCTCCATAGACTCTTTTAAGACATCTTCAATTTTATCTACTGGGATAATTTTTATGGAATTTTTTACCTCTTGAGGAATCTCTTCTAAATCTCTTTTGTAGTTTTTTGTAGGAATTAGTGCTTTTGTGACTCCAGCTTTATGTGCTGCAATTAGTTTTTCTTTTAATCCTCCAATTGGAAGAACCTTTCCAGTTAGAGTCAACTCCCCTGTCATTGCTACTTTATTGTCTACTTTTTTATCTGATAGGATAGAAGCAATTGCAGTAGCAATAGTAATCCCAGCACTAGGTCCATCTTTTGGAGTTGCTCCCTCTGGGATATGGATATGGAGGTCATATTTATTATAGATATCCTCCTCTTTTACCTCTAATTTTTTATTATCTATCAAAATCTTTATTACAGAAAAGGCAATATGAGCAGACTCTTTCATCACATCTCCAAGACTCCCTGTAAGTTTAATATTACCCTTTCCTTTTATCTTAATAGCCTCTATCTTTAGCATATCTCCGCCAACGGCAGTCCAAGCTAAACCATTTACTACTCCAACTAGAGGCTCTTTATCAACTTTTGAGACCTCAAATATCTTTTTGTCTGCAAATTTTGGAAGATTTTTTAAGTTTATATTTACTCTATTTAAAGAGCTATCTCTAAGTAACATAGTAGCCACTTTTCGCATAAGAGTTGCAATCTTTCTTCTTAAATCTCTAACTCCAGCTTCTCTAGTATATTCATCAATTAAGAGCCTCAAAGCACCATCGCTAATTCTAAATTCATTTCTCTTTAGGGCATGCTTCTTTAGCTCTTGAGGGATTAAATACCCCTTAGCTATCTCTAATTTCTCTTCTGGAGTATAAGAGCTTAACTCTATAAACTCCATTCTATCTCTAAGAGGTGCTGGGATTGTCCCCAAATCATTCGCAGTAGCAATAAATATAGCTTTACTCAAATCGATATTAAAATTT
>Ga0256843_1002408_pt1 | contig 13687 bp, 16 predicted proteins | sample AlvinellametaG_FD_191572 | JGI IMG/M metagenome (GOLD analysis project Ga0256843, IMG submission 191572) | Pompeii worm associated microbial communities from hydrothermal vent at the East Pacific Rise, Pacific Ocean - Alvinella | ecosystem: Host-associated > Annelida > Integument > Unclassified ... | reverse complement strand
AAATTCCAGAGGGCTTTGACTTTACAACAGTAAGCGGACTCTCAAAAGAGGTACAGGAGAAACTCGCAGCCTTTAATCCGCCGACACTGCAAGCAGCGATGAATATCAGCGGTATTACACCGGCAGCAATAGAGATTTTACATATTTATATAAGAATGGCAGCAAAAAAATAATGAAAACATTTTATTATGTCCATACAGGGCACAGAATAGGACTTGACAGATTTCGTCGGAGTGCGGCTATCTTAAAAAAGTTTCAAGATAAGGAGATTACTCTTTTGACATCAGATTACAGGATTGCACAGGTTGCCAAAGAGTATGGGATTGAGAATTGTGTAGGGATAGATGTGGTACGTAATATTCCTCATATTGCACAAAACGGAGATCAGCTTATTTTTGATTCGGATGAGGCCAATCCTCTTATGCTTGAAGATATGCGACGTTACTTTTCAAAGTTTATTCGTCTTAGTGACAATGCTTCGGATCAAAAAGCAGATAATGAGTTCTTGATCTCTCCTTATTTGGAAGGAGAGGGAATCTGTAGGGCTGTTGCTGTCGATGATGTTTTTTTTCAAAAAGAGAGAGAAAAAGATATTACTCTGAGCTACTTTTTTGGTGATGATGATTATGAAAAAGATCTACAGAAACATTTTGATTTTATTGATGGGCTTGAACCTTATTTACAGCTTGGTTTTTACTACTTTTTAGATTATGAAGATATGCTAAAAGAAAAGTTTAAAAACTATTTTGAATTTGAAGCGTATGAAGAGATGATTCAGCGAAGTCAAATCTTGCTTACTGCTTCTCCTCAGGCAGTGTTGGATTCTCTTGCAAATGGAGGAAAACCGATATATTTTCAACGGGAAGACTACCCTTTGGATTTTATACTTTTGTTTGAACAGTTAAATGTTCCTATTATAAAAAATTATGAAAAAAATGAGCTCTCTGTGATCTTAAAAACAATAAACAACAGAAAATATGAAGAAATAGAACAAAATTGTAACAAAATTGCAAAATTTATAAAGGCGAACTTAAATTTATAATTACTTAAAAGTTATTTGGTATATAATTAGTTTTTAGATAAAAAATTTCACAATAAGTGAGTGAACATGAAAAACAGTAGCCGTAGAGGTTTTATGGGTAAAGCATTTGGTGCTGTAGCCGGCGTTGGTGCAGTGGCTTCCTTATACGCGATGAAGAGATCTTGGGATCCTTTACCGAGTGTAAAAGCAGCTGGATTTACTACTCTTGATATGTCTGCATACCAAGACAATGAGTTAGTAACTGAAAAATGGAGAGGGAAACCTATCTTCGTTTTAAAGCAAAGTCCAGAAATGGCAAAAAAAGCACAAGCAAATCCTAAAGACAAGGATCGTTTAATTAAAATTGGTAATGACTATTTTATGGTTTGTGTAGGTTTGTGTACACACCTTGGTTGTATTCCTGGATATAATCCAGATGAAGAGAGCTTCTTATGTGCATGTCATGGTGGTATGTATGATTTTACAGGAGAAGTAACAAAAGCTCCACCACCACGTGGTCTTGATATTCCTCCATTTAAAATTGACGGAAACAAATTGGTTTTAGGTGAAACTGGACCTGAATATGAGAAGATGCTAGCTGATGGCATTACTCTAAAAGTATAAGGTGAAAGGAAGATAAATGGCACATTTTACAAAAGCTACAAGTCTGCACGACTGGTTAAATCAACGTTTAGCAGTTGATACACTTCGTCGTGTTTTGGCGACAGAGTACTGGATTCCAAAGAATATTAACTTCTTATGGGCAATGGGGATGGTTTTAGCTATCACTTTTGGTCTATTACTGATTTCTGGAATTTTCTTATTGATGTATTATCAACCAAATGTAAATCTTGCATTTGACAGTGTTAACTATACAATTATGCAAGAAGTTGGTTATGGATGGTTATGGAGACATGTACATGGTGTAGCTGCATCAGTAGTATTCTTAATTATCTACATTCACATGTTTACAGGTATCTATTATGGTTCATATAAGAAGGGTCGTGAGATGATCTGGCTCTCTGGTATGCTTCTTTTTGTAGCATTTTCAGCTGAGGCTTTCTCTGGTTATATGCTTCCATGGGGGCAAATGTCTTACTGGGCTGGTATGGTTATTACTAACCTTTTCTCTGGTGGTTCACTGCATGCTGATGGTTTAGTTGAGTGGATTCGTGGAGATTACGTTCCTGGTCAAGCATTCCTTAACCGTTTCTTTATGTTACACGTTCTTCTTATTCCTTTAGCAATTTTAGGTTTAATTGGTTTACACTTTGGTGCACTTCGTATTCCACACGTAAACAACCAAGATGGTGAAGAGATTGATTTTGAAGCAGAAGCTGCAAAATATAAAGCGGGTGACAAAGCAAACTCTAAAGTTATCGCATTTGTGAATGACTTTATGTCTAAAGATATGATGGTTGTTGGAATCTATCTGATTTTCTTCTTCTATCTCGTATTTTATCACTATGATTTTGCGATGGATCCGGTTAACTTTGACCCTGCAAATGGTCTAAAAACTCCTGCTCACATCTATCCTGAGTGGTATTTCTTGTGGTCTTATGAGATTTTACGTCCGTTCTCAACTGATGTTGGTCTGATTGCATTTGCATTTGCACAGGTTATTTTCTTTGCATTACCGTTCTTAGATAAGTCACCAAATGCAGTTCCTGCATCACGTCGTGGTCTCTTTAAATATTGGTTCTGGGCAATGTTAATTGATATGATAATATTGACGGCAATGGGTAAAGTACCGCCTTCAGGTATGTTTAGTACGATCGGTCTCTATGCCGCATTAACATTTATTGGTCTGTGGATTATTCTTCCATTCATCACTAAATTAGAAAAAAAAGCTTAAGGAGTAAACAGTGAAAGAATTATTAATATTAGCAGTAGTAACTACGTTTACTCTTTTGACATATTGGCTTGTTGAACCATTTGCACATTCGCAAATGCATAAACATATTGAAGGTGAAGGTTTTGCATATAAAGATCTTCCGGAACTTACGAAAAAAGGTGATCCTGCACGCGGTAAAGACTTGGTAATGGGTGCAGGTGCTTGTGCCGGTTGTCACGGTATCAAGGTTGAAGGTATGCCAGCTCCAATGGATCCGGTAACTGCTGCACAATCTTATGGTGTAACACCACCGGATTTATCTAATGCAGGTGCTGTTTTTGATCCTAAGTTCTTAGCTGCACTTATTAAAAACCCTGCACATGCTTTAGATTTAGAGCATAAGTACAATGAAAAAAGTGGAAAAACATATCCTATGCCACAATTTTATGGTGCGGGTGGAGATATGGATCAAGAAGTTGCAGATATGGTTGCCTATCTTCAATCAATTGCTCCTAAGCAAGAAGAGTTAACACCTAACCAAGCATTTGAAACTGCTTGTGGTAGATGTCATGCTATTCACTATCAATATAACTTAGATGGTAAACTTCATCCAGCTTGGACTCAAATTGGTGAAAAACCAACATTTAAGAAAAAACAAGATGAGTTAGCATTTGAGCAAAAAGTTCTTGATTATCAAGACTCTTTAACTAAGTATCTTGGTACTTTACCACCAGATTTAAGTATGTATATCCGTTCACGCGGTGAGCACTACATTAAAACATTTGTTGAAGATCCTCAAGCATACTTAAAAGGTACTGCAATGCCACGTGTTGGTGTAAGTGCAGAAGCTGCTGATAAAGTGATTGAGCACCTTGAAAATGTTGGTGACTCTAAACGTCATCAACGTGCTTCAGTTGGTGCAAACGTAATGATCTATATCATTATCTTTGCTATCTTTGCAATTCTTTGGAAAAAAGAAGTGTGGAGAGATTTACACTAATCTTTTAAAGTAAAAGGAGTTCTCTCCTTTTGCTTTCCTCTTTTAAAATATATTACCCTTCTTAAAGTAAAGCTTCGATATAATCTTTTTTATGAGATTTCGAGATATAAAAAAACAACAAAAACACGATAAAAAAAGTAAAAATCAGATACAGGTTCGTTTTGTACACTATCCAGATAGAATCAAAGCACTTATTACAGATATGTTTATGATCTATGCTCCTATTTTATATTTTATTACCTATGTAGTTTTGGATGGCAAAGACTCTTTTCAATCTTCTCAATGGGCACCGCTTTTGGGTGTGACACTCTATGGTCTGATTTATGCTTTTTTAATAGCAAAATTTGGGCAGACTCCAGGGAAAAAAGCGTATGAGATTAAAGTTGTAGATGATAAGACTTATGAGAATATAGGTTTTTTCAGAGCATTTTTACGCTTTATAGCTTTTTTGTTCTCTGCAACGATTTTATTTGGCCTTTTAACACCGTTATTTAGGGAAGATAGGAAGGCTCTGCATGATATGATCTGCTCAACAGTAGAGATCTATATTGATAACAGATATAAGCTCTGATTTTGAAGTCTATTTTCAACTAGAGTAGATATAATATTGTCAATATAATAAACAGGATAATATATGCTTATTGATAGTTATGACAGAGTGGTGGATTATCTACGTATTTCAGTAACGGAGAGATGTAACTTTCGATGTCAGTATTGTATGCCGGAAAAACCGTTTTCATGGGTTCCAAAAGAGAATCTATTAACATTTGAAGAGCTTTTTGAATTTGTAAAAGTCTGTATTGATGAGGGTATTCGTAAAATCCGTATTACCGGTGGTGAGCCGCTTTTACGTGAAGATATAGATACTTTTATAAAGATGATCTATGATTATGAACCATCTATTGATCTGGCAATGACAAGTAATGCCTATCTGTTAAAAGGTGTGGCACAAAAACTAAAAGATGCGGGTCTGAAGCGTATCAATGTAAGTATTGATACATTAAAACCGGAAGTGGCTGTTGCTATTGCACAAAAAGATGTTTTGGCAAATGTTTTAGAGGGTGTTGATGAGGCATTAAAAGTAGGACTCAAAGTCAAAGTCAATATGGTTCCTATGAAAAATATGAATGCCGATGAGATTGTTGATGTTTTAGAATATGCAAAAGCACGCGGTATGACTATACGCTTTATTGAGTATATGGAAAATGCCTATGCAAAAGCGGGTATTGCACGTTTAACGGCAAAAGAGGTCTTAGAAGAGCTTGCAAAACATTACAATTTTGTGGATGAGGGCTTTGATAAATCTTCTCCTTCTCGATACTACAGAATGGACGATGGTTACCGTTTTGGAATTATTGAACCCTATGGTGATGATTTCTGTAAAGAGTGTAACCGTATTCGTCTGACGGCAGAGGGACATCTTATTCCGTGTCTCTATTTTGATGAGGCGATGAGTATTGCCGAAGCAGTCAAAAAAGGGGATATCAAAACAGCAGCATTGGTACTTAAAGAGGTTGTGAAAAACAAACCGGAGAAGAATCGCTGGGGTGGTGATGATGCGGAAGTATCACAGCGTGCTTTTTATGAAACCGGCGGATGATGAGTAAGAATGATATATCTTGTTGAACACTTCTACTCTATTCAGGGAGAGGGAAAATTTGTAGGTACGCCAAGTCTTTTTTTCCGTTTTGGCGGCTGCAATATGAAGTGTGAAGGTTTTGGTTGCAGGGAGATTGCTCCTGATGGTACAGAGGTAGTTGGATGCGATACTGTTTATGCGGTAAATAGAGAGCACTTTTCAAAAAACTGGATACCGGTTGAGTCTCATAAAGAGCTACTCAATGTTTTGGAACTTTATGATCTGCCTTGTGCTGTTGATATTGTTTTAACAGGCGGGGAGCCACTTATCTATGCCAATGATAGTGAATTTGTAAGTTTTTTGGAAGCGCTGCATGAGCGTGGACATCGGATAACTTTTGAGACAAACGGATCACTGGATGTTGATTTTAAAAAATATCCCATTTACAAAGAGTGTATTTTTGCACTCTCCATTAAGCTTTCCAACTCAAAAGAGCCTTTGCAAAAACGTCTGAGAGGGGATGTTATCTTCTCTATTGCTTCTAATGCAAAAGGTGCATTTTTTAAATTTTCTATTGATAGAGATTCTATAAATATGGCACTTGAAGATGAGATAGAGAGCATTACCATGCATTCACCACAAACGAAAGTCTATTGTATGCCACTTGGTGGAAGCAAAGCAGAAGTAGAAGCCAATACAGAGCCTTTAATAGAGTTTTGTAAAGCTAAAGGTTATAATTTTAGTGATAGGCTTCATATTCGTATTTGGGATGAAAATAAGGGTGTATAGTGATGCAAAAAACGGATTTAGAAGAAAATTTACAAGGACAAATTCTCTTCTAAATCCTTGCTTAAAACTATAAAGGATAGAACGTGATAATACGAAAACTTTTTAAATTTGAAAATGCACATATTGTAAGAGGTTGCTCGACTGTGAAGTGCAGAAGCTCTCTTCACGGACACTCCTATAAGGTTGAACTGCTTTTTGAATCAAACTTCTTGGATAATGGTCAGATGGTTTACGATTTTGGTCTGATGAAGCAAAATATGAAAGATCTTATTGAGAGTTTTGATCACGCCATAGCTTTGTGGAGTGAAGATGATAAAAGTTATATTGCAGATATGCAAAAACACTCCCAACGTTGGGTTTTATTGCCTGTTTCACCCTCTGCTGAACAGTTTAGCCGTGTTCTTTTTGTTATGATTGACAGATTGCTCTCTTTGACATCTACTTCTAATGGTGAAAAAGAGGTAAAGTTACATTCTGTAATTGTACATGAGACGGAAACGGGTTATGCACAGTGTTTTGCCGAAGATGCCTACTCAAAAGAGATGGGTGATATTAATCTTCATGAGATTCTTTTTTCTCAGGCGATTCAAGAGGATTTTAACGATAAAAATTTATGGGAAAAGATTTTGGATGAGACGACTTTTGTCAATCCAACATCAGTGTAGAGTCGATAAAACGACTGCATAGCGCGAAATAGCAGTCGTTTTATTCTTTTATTATACACTAAAAGTGTTAGCAGAGTGTTAGTAAACGTTTAATAACTAGTCAAATCAGTGAATTTTTCGGTAACAAAAGAGAATTTTGTGCTGATAACATTGACACTGCTCTCTTTGGCTATAAAGTCACAATCTTCACTGATTACAATAAAACTGTTGGCTTTTGCCAAGGGTGAGATCATTCCCGGTGAGAATTTTTCACATACACTAAAGTACTCACCGTCAAAATATCCCGGAGTTACAGCACGTCTTCCTGCACGAAGTCTGTAATCATCTCTCATTTTTGCTTTTATCGGTGCGATAAATTTTTTACGAGTACCACGCATAGCATAGATAAGTGCCCGTCCAAAGAGTTCAAAGTTCAGTGCTGCTGCAAGTGGGTTTCCTGGTAGATTCAGAATCATTTTGTTACCAATTTTGCCACAGGTTGTCGGTTTTCCCGGTTTGATGGCAATTTTGTCAAAAAGGATCTCATAACCAAAAGCACCAAAAGCCTCTTTTGTATAATCTGCATCACCTACACTGACACCGCCACTTGTAATAATAATGTCACAATCAAGGGCACTTTTAATATGTTCATGAATATCTTCGAGCGTATCTTTTGCAGTTCCTATAAATTCAACTTCACATCCAAGCTCTTTTGCACGTGCCAAAAGCATTGGGGTATTTGTATTGTAGAGTTGGTGCGCCTCTACTGTTTCATAGTGCATTTTGAGCTCATTTCCTGAGGCAAAAAGGGCAATGCGCGGTTTTTTATAGACTTTGATATGACTGATTCCCTGTGAAGCCAAAAGTGTAATTTCATAGGCATCAAGCTCTTCCCCTCGTCGAAGTAAGAGCTCCTCTTTTTTTATATCTTCACCGGCAAGACGAATATGTTTGGATATTGTAAGATTTTTTGGAAGTATAACACCCTCTGGACACTCTGTAACATCTTCTATGGGTACAATACATTGTGTACCGTGTGGAATACGAGCGCCTGTCATGATTTTATAGGCTTTTCCGTGGAGTACTTCACCATGAAAATCATCACCTGCAAAAATAGTACAAGCTGCTACTTGTACACATTTACCGCTATCTTCTATCTTTACAGCATAGCCGTCCATTGCCGAGTTGTCATAAGGCGGAAGATTATGTGATGCTTTGATATCCTCAGCTAAAATATAGCCAAGAGCCTCTTCGATGGGAACGATTTTTAAAGATTTTTGTTTTGTATTTGTATAGATAAGTTCGAGTGCTTTTTCAATTGTTACTGCCATAATGGGGCTACCCCTTTTTTTAATTGACATATTATAATATAATTTCGCTATGAATGAAATGTATAATATGGGTTTAGACCTACACTCGTGGAGTGCGGTAGCAGTTTTGGTGATGATTTTTATAAATCTCTTTGTTTTGATCAGTACAAAAGATCTTTCAAAATACAAACGGGCAAATGCTCTGTATTGGATGCCTCTTGAGATAACAGTGCTTGGTTCACTGCTCTTTACGGGAGTCGTTATGATGGCCGCAAAGCATCTTCACTTTACAATAGAGAATATAGCAATGATTGTGTTGGGTATTGTTTTGATTGTGTTGGAGGCAAAACGGCTCAAAGCTTTGAAGTATCTCAGTACAAAAAAAGATCATGCTTTTGCTGTTTATAAACCTTTTGCAAGAACAATTTTGCAGGCAGAGTTTATTTTGGTACTTCTTATGAGTATATGGATGTGGATGCTCTGAGATGATCTTTTTATATGATGAGAATGCAGGCAGGGAGCATTTCACTATAAAAGGCGAAAATTTCAAGTATCTTGTTAAAGTACGTCGGCATCAGGTGGGAGAGAGACTCTCTTTTCGCAATAAAGAGCAAAGAAGCAGAATTTATCACTATATTATCAGAGATATTGAACCGAGATCGCTCTCTTTGGAGCTTGTCGGATCTGAAATACTGGAGTTAAAAGCAAAAAAAGAGCTTCATATCGGTTGGTGTGTAATAGACTCCAAGTCTGTTGAGAAGGTTTTGGCTTCATTAAATGAGATCGGTGTGGCAAAGATCTCTTTTATCTACTGTGCGCGGAGTCAAAAAAATTTCAAGCCTGATTTGAAACGTTATGAGCGTATTTTAGAAGCTTCAAACCAACAATGCGGCAGAAGTGATCTGATGGAGTTTGCACTCTGTAAAAATCTTCAGGATTTTATTGAAGCATATCCTGAAACGAAAGTTTTTGATTTTTGTGAAAATATTTTAACATCTGAGCGTGATGATTTTACAACAGTGCTTATTGGTTGTGAGGGTGGTTTTAGTGAGACCGAGAGAGAACTTCTTGCCAATCAGGAACGTTTTCGTCTCAATACTCCAATGGTGCTTCGTTCAGAGTCTGCGGCAGTTGCTGTTGCTGCTAAAATTATACTTTAGGTTGATTTTAAAAAATATTTGGGTATAATTCGCCTCATAAAATTCCGCACCCATACGGAATTGAAAAATATATAGTTATACGTACTTCGACGTGTAACAAAAGGTAAAAGAATGAAAAAAGGTATCCACCCAGAATTAGTAGATTGTACAGTTACATGTGCATGTGGTAACAGTTTTGTTACAAAGAGCCAAAAGCCAGAGATGAGAATCGATATCTGTAATGAGTGTCACCCATTCTTTACAGGTGAAGAGCGTATGGTAGATACTGCCGGTCGTATCGAGAAATTTAAAGCTCGTTACGGTAAAAAATAGTCAAGAATCTTTCTTGCTGAGTCTAGTTCCTACCCCCATTGGAAATATAGGCGACATCTCACTCAGAAGCATTGAGCTTTTGAGTGAGGCTGATATACTCCTTTGTGAAGATACCCGCTTTACAAAAAAACTTCTCCATATTTTAAAAGAGCGTTACAATACAACTTTTAAAGAAGATCAAGAATTTATCTCTTTGCACTCTCACAATGAACAGGCTTTTGTTGAAAAATTAGAACCGACTTTTTTTGAACAAAATATTGTTTATGTAAGTGATGCAGGGATGCCAGGGGTGAGTGATCCGGGGCAGACTCTGGTACGTTACTGTATCGATAATGGCGTAGAGTATGATGTACTTCCCGGAGCAAATGCCGTTCTTACCGCTTTTGTAGCGAGTGGATTTTGTGAGACGCAGATGCTCTTTTTTGGTTTTTTGGATCATAAAGGAAATTCTCGTGAACAACAACTCCAAGAGGCGATGCAAAACGGTTATACAACAGTACTTTATGAGTCCCCGCACAGACTTGAAAAACTTCTCAATGAGATCGCAAAAGCGGATGCTTCGCGTCAGCTTTTTGTTGCCAAAGAGCTGACAAAACGCTATCAGAGATATCTTCACGGAACAGCAGAGTCAATCTTAGAAGAACTGGGTGGTAATTTTAAGGGTGAGTGGGTTGTTGTCATTGATGCAGGCAAAAGTCATGCAAGCTCGGCAATCAGTGAAAAAGATATTCTCTTGCTGGATCTTCCAAAAAAGGTGCAGGCAAAACTTATTGCCAAAATTACAGGTGAAAATACTAAAGCCTGTTACCAAAGACTCCTTGAAAGTTGAAATTTATATAAAAAATCACATTTTTATCAAAATATTTATCTAGGATTTACATTTCGTACTTTTTTTTTAGATAAAATACCTCCATGTTAATTTATGCCAAACAACCAATATATTATCTGATCAATCACTATCCGCAAAAAATAAAAACGCTTTATCTTGCTCGTGAGCTCGATAAAAAAGAGTACTCACGTCTTATGAAGATGAATTTTGAGATAAAACGCATTCCCAATGAAGCGGCTGTTAAAATGAGCAAAAATGCCAACCATCAAGGTTTTTTGGCAGAAGTTGAAGATTATCAGCTCCATGATTTCAAGGCTTTTTTAGAGAAAGATTTTATTCTTGTCTTAGCCGGTCTTACAGATGTAGGCAATATTGGTGCGATTGTACGCAGTGCTTATGCCCTTGGTGTTGATGCCATTGTGGCCTGTGGTATAAAAAAACTCAATATGGAACCACTCCTTCGTACAAGTACAGGGGCTCTTTTTGATATGCCTTTTGCAGTTGAGCATAATATTTTCAATGTACTCAATGACCTTAAAATGTCCGGATTTACCTCTTATGGTGCTGATATGGGCGGTATTGATATTCGTCAGGCAAAGATAGCAAAGAAGAGAGTTTTGGTTTTAGGGAACGAGGGAGAAGGACTTACAAAGAGAGTCAGTTCAAAACTCGATACGATTGTAAGCATAAAAATGGCACATGATTTTGATTCTCTCAATGTCAGTGTAGCCGGAGCAATTTTAATGGACAGGATGAGATATGAGTGAAGCGTTGCAGAGATTGAGAGAGATTGGTGCACAGAAGATTTATGAAGATACACATATTCCTATAGGAAATGTCAAAGCGATTCTGAATGAAGATTTTGAATCCTTGACAAAGGTACATTTTATAGGATTTGTTTCTATTCTTGAGAGAGAGTATGGAGAGGATCTGACACAGCTTCGCAATAATGGAACAGCCTATTTCAGTGAGAGAGAAGCAGCATCGCATACAATTACCAACGAAACACTTTTTACCACACCGGAACAGAGAAGAAACAAGCAGATTCTCTATATTGTTCTTGCGGTAGTTTTTTTGCTTGCGGCACTTGTCTATAAAATGCAATCAAGCAGCGATATGCCAGAGAAGCCTTTTCATGAAAACCCTGTTGTTAAAAGTGTTAAAAACAATATTATTCCCGATCTCAACAAAAGTGAAAACAACAAGAGCGAGAGTAACAGCAGTGCAGTAGCAGTTGAAGATAGCAATACAAGCGCATTGATGCAGGTTGATCAAGAACAAAACAGTACAACGGAAGTAAAAGAGCAAGAGCCACAAGAAGAGGTGAAAGCAGAACCGAAAGCGAGTGAACTCTCTTTTAAAATTGTGCCAATCAAAAAAGTTTGGTTGGGCTATATTGATGTTGAGACACACAAGCGTTATCAAAAAGTTTTTTCAGGAGAGCTTGATCTTGATCCGACAAAAAAATGGCTGCTCTACTTTGGACATGGTTATGTCTCTTTTGTTGTCAATGGCGAAAAAGAGTCTTTTCATGATCGAAACAAATTAAGAATGTATTATGATGATGGTCTTTTAACTAAAATCTCTTTACAGGAGTTTAAAAAGCTTAACAGAGGTCGCTCATGGTAAAATTTTTAATAATGGTTCTTCTTTTGGGCTCTTTTTTATGGGCTCAAGAGGATTTAAAGAGTGATCCTCTGACACATAAGATTGAGAGTTTTCTCGGTGAGAAGAGTTATAGTGAAAACAGAGATTTTATTCATGCTGTTTTTGAACCAAAAGCGGCATTCTATAAGAATGACAGAGTTGATGTTGTCAAGGTTGTTCAGACACTCAAAGAGAATGGTCTTTTAAAACTCTTTTTTAAGACACCACGGGAGTTTACTCTGCATTTTAAAACAAGCGGTTCTCCGCTTTTCTTTGTAAAGTTGATGAGTGATACGCTGCGAAGTATCGGTTACTACCGTTATGTGACAACAGATTCAACGCTTGATGCTGCTGCATTTGTCTGGAGTATTAATCTTCGTTCCGAATATGCTACAGATCCGTTGGTTTTGCAAAATGAGTTACAAAAGAGCGGTTGTGAAATTATCGATATTGAGAAAAATTCTCCGACAGAGTGGAGTTATGTTATTGATATCTCCAATGCAAAGCTAAATGTTAAAGTTGTGCAGAGTGGAGAGAAGTTAAAACTAAAACGATCGCTTTATGCGCACTGGTTAAATATTTCACAAATCAGAAAATTAAAAATTACAAGTTCAAAGAGAAACAGTTGGTATCCTTACATCGCTTTTTATGATGCCTCTTTACATCTGATAAAGATTATAAAAAAAGATAAGATTTATAATTTTCTCTCACTGAATATGCCAAAAAATGCAGTTTATATGAAGATTTCAGATCTCTATACTTTGAAAAATGTTCGGGATCAGCTTCTTCTGAGTGCTTCTGGCAGACGCTAGTTGCGAAGTGTGTTATCTTATTCTAAATATTTTTCGATAAAATAGCAATAATATTTTTAACAGGGCTGAATATGTTTGACGAGTTTACATTTAATAGAGTTGAGAGACTTCCAAAGTATGTCTTTGCAGAGGTAAATGATATAAAAATGGCAGAACGACGTGCCGGAAAAGATGTCATAGATTTTTCAATGGGTAATCCGGACGGACCAACCCCTGAACACATAAGAGACAAACTTGTCGAGTCTGCCCAGAAGACAAAAACACATGGATACTCTACTTCCAAAGGTATTCCAAAACTGTTGCAGGCAATAGCAGACTGGTATGAACGTCGTTATGACTGTAAATTGGATCCGCAAACAGAGTGTGTGGCTACTATGGGTTCAAAAGAGGGGTATGCACACCTTACCTATGCAATTACCAATCCGGGTGATGTTGCAGTTATTCCCGATCCTACCTATCCTATTCATGAGTACTCTTTTATCTTGGCAGGCGGAAATGTAATTAAGTTTGGTATAGAGTTTGATGAGCACTACAGACTTGATGAAGAGAAATTTTTTGAAGATTTGAAAAAGGTTTTCAAAGAGAGCTCTCCAAAACCAAAATATGTTTTGGTAAACTTCCCACACAATCCGACAACAGCAACAGTAACACCGGAGTTTTATGAGCGTTTGGTTGCTATGGCAAAAGAGAAGCGTTTTTATGTTATCTCTGACATTGCTTATGGAGATATCACTTTTGACGGTTACAAAA
>Ga0256843_1002407_pt1 | contig 13689 bp, 11 predicted proteins | sample AlvinellametaG_FD_191572 | JGI IMG/M metagenome (GOLD analysis project Ga0256843, IMG submission 191572) | Pompeii worm associated microbial communities from hydrothermal vent at the East Pacific Rise, Pacific Ocean - Alvinella | ecosystem: Host-associated > Annelida > Integument > Unclassified ... | reverse complement strand
TAAACTATTGCCAAGTTGAATCCATCTATTATCTTTGTTCAAATTCATGTGACAAAGGTCGTCATTAAAACTTAATTTTAGCTGTTTTTGTGAAATATATTTTACTATGTGCAAGCTTTTTCTGTAAATATACGAAAAAGTCTGCATACAAACAAGGCTTTTATTAACTTAATTTGTTGTTTTTCAATACTTAAGGACTATATAAGGAAACCCTATTTAGCAGTAAAAGAAGGATGTATATTCTCATATTATTTAATATTCAATTGATATATTTATTGTTGTATTACTAATTTTAAAATAACTATCTGCGAAGTTACAAACTTCGCAGAGCATAGTTTTTTAAATTCATAGCGCATAGTTACAAACTTCGTAGCGTATGGAATTTACATGCAGTTTCAGAAATTTTTAATTATCAATTTTTAATTTTACATTCTTTTATATCCCTCCGGAATTTTGAAAGGGAAACGTAATTCTTTACCAACTGACGCACTCTTATATTCGACAACTGCTTCTATATCATTGGGTGTTTGTTTGGTTTTGACGACAATTTTTTTGGGTATATTTTGTTTTTCTACCACTTGATAATCTTTGTAATTGACAGATAATTGTCCGTTTTGGTGTTGCATTATTTCTGATAAAACTTTGAAAAACGGTGTGATTTTTACCCGGGATAAAATATTGCCTTTATCATCGAGTTGGTAATAATCTTTATTGATGGATAATTCATATTCCTTTGCGTTTAAAGGTATAATGATATCGCCTAGAAGTAGATTTTGCAAGTTGTCATAACTTAAATCCATACCTAATTGTTGATTGATCAGGGCAAAATTACCATCGTAATATTCGCTGTTTAGTTTGTTGTAATACTGAACTTTTTTGGGTGTTATTTTAAACTTAATTATAGGAATGCCTAATACATTGATTGAACCCCAAATAATACTGTCTTTTTGAATGCGAATGCGCCCCCTTCCTGACAAGTTCTGATATTTGTCATTAAAGTTGAGGGTAAAACGACTCTCAAAACTATTGGCAGAAAACCGTTTTTTGTGTAACTCTTTATGTAGTTTTCTACTACTGATTTTGTAGGTGCTTTTGTAATCAGTACGTTTTAAACTGCGACAACCGGAGAGTGTAAAAATAAGAATGGTTAATATGTAAATGGCTTTTTTCAAAGTTTGTTTAATTTTTGTTGATATTTTTTTTCTTTTTTCGATTTGCCTTGTGCTTTGTATATATCAACATACAATTGATAATATTTTTTGAGCAATTCTTTTTGATCTAATGCAAAATCTATGCCCATATCTAAATACTCGAGTGCGTCGTTTTGTTTTTTTTGTTTGTATTTAGCCAAGGCGATATAATAATATGCTTTGGCATTATCCGGTTGGTTTTCGAGTATTTTTTCTCCTTCTGAGATGGTTTTTTTGTAATCGCCCGAGGCAATCAAACCAATCAAAATGTCTTTGTTTGCCGTTTTGGCGCGTGGTGTTGTATAGGTAACTTTGGGTTTGTTTTTGTAGTACATTTTTCTGTACAAACTACTTAGTACGTATGGGTTTTTTAAAATGGGTTTAAAGTCATTTAGCAGTTTTGCAATTTCTTTTTGATCTGCACCCAATTCAATCCGGATTTCGATATATGTTTTTTGATACCACTTGTTATTTGGGTTGTATTCCTTCGCTTTTTCGATATAAATCAGTGCTTCTTGTGGTTTGTTATTGTCTAAAAAGTTTTGCGCTATTTTAAATAAAACAACATCATTTTTATCATCAATTGACAGGCATTGCTGAAAATATTCGTTTGATTTGCCATAGTTTTCTTTTAAACGCTCATTCATGCCATCAAAAAAGTTGCTTTCAAATGACAAACGATCTTTTTCGGACAACTTGTTTTGTGCTGAGGCAAAGCTTATGCTCAGCAGGAATATATAAACAAATATTTTTTTCATAAATTGTTGTTATGATTGAATAATTTCGTAGGCACGCACTTGCAATACGTGCCTGCGGAAAATATTATCAATTTTTATTCCAAAGTACTGTAATCGCCCAAGTTTACTTCTTGAAAATTGCCGTCATATTTGACAAAACTACCAATCATGGCTTTTTTGAAATCGGCATTTTGGATATGATTTTCGTTTTGAATCAGGGCATTTTCGATATTTGCATTTTCAATGACAGTATTTTTGCCAATCGATACAAATGGCCCTACCGAGCTGTTGATAATTTGTGCACCTTCGGCAATAAAACAGGGTTCTATAATTTCGGAATCGATGATTTTGACATTATCGGCAATCATTTTTTTGCCTTCTTTTTGGTCGTATTGCAATACTTTTGTGTTGGTTTCAATTGCTACGTTGGGGTTGCCAAAATCCATCCAGTCCGAAACCGTTCCGGGCATAAACACAGCACCTTTTTGTTTCATATTTTCAAGGGCGGTAGTTAGTTGATATTCGCCGCCAACCATAATTTTGTTGTCGAAAAGATATTCAATTTCGTGTTTTAAAGTTTTTCCTTCTTTGAAATAATAAATACCAATAATGGCAAGATCGGAAACAAATTCCTTAGGTTTTTCGACAAAACCTTCGATAATATTATCGTTATTAAGCTTAACGACGCCAAACTCTTCGGGTTTGTCAACTTTTTTGACCCAAATAATACTGTCGGCTTTATCGTCCAGTTCAAATGATCCTTTAAATAAAGTGTCAGCATAAGCCACGACAACAGGACCATCGAGGAGGTCTTTGCCACTATAAATAGCGTGGGCTGTTCCGAGTGCTTCGTGTTGGTAATTGATTTGCCCTTGTGCGCCAATTTCTTGTGCTATGGACAATAATTCTGTTTCTACTTCTTTGCCAAAATCCTCTTTAATGATAAACGAAATTTTGTCAATAGGTTGTTTCATTACCTTGGCAATTTCGCGCACCAATCGTTCTGCTATACTTGTGCCTGCTACGGGAATTAAAGGTTTTGGGGTTGCTAATGTGTGCGGACGAAGCCTAGTGCCTCTTCCTGCCATAGGAATTATTATATGCATCTTGTTTAATTATAAAGTTCTTAATTTCTTTGCCTTTTTGGTCGTAAAATGTAATTTTGATATGACGGTCTTTGCCTTCGCCTTCGATACTGAAAATAGCAAAATTACGTTTCATAATCAGTGTGTTGGCAACGCGTAAACGGTTGGGTTCGTTTTCGGCGTGTGTATTAGGACCCGAAGTAAATGGTGATACGGTGATATCCCAAATTTTAGGGAATTTTTTGCCTTCATCTAATAAACTAATTTCGGTCATATGACGGTCTCCGGTCAAGAAAATGACGTTTTTGAGTTTTTCTTTGTAGATAAAATCAATAATGTCTAAACGTTCTTTGTCAAAACCGTTGTTTGAGTAGGTTTCGTAAGCACGTGCGGTGTTTAGGAATTGTCCTCCCATCACGATAAATTTCCACTTAGCTTTGCTAAAAGTCAATGCTTTTTTGAGCCATTCGAGTTGTTTTTTACCTAAGATGGTTTTATTTTCCTTACTTGTTAAATTATTAGGGTCGCGGTAGTAGCGATTGTCAAGCATGAAAAAATCAGCATCGTTGTAACTGAATTTTGTTGTGGCACTTTTCAGTCCGCTTACCGTGGGTGGATTGGGCCAAAAGTAATTAAACACTTCAATGCCAATATCTTTGTTCCAAAAAGCACCATCGGTGTCGTTGGGTCCTAAATCGTGATCATCGACAATGGCATAATGAGGTACGGTGGCAAAAAGTTTTTGCTTTTCGGGAATAGACCAATCATGTGTATAGCGATAAATCATGCCGTTTTTGCTGTCCCATTCGTTTTGACGAAGATAGGTATTGTCGCCATCCCATACCATAAAATTGGGTTTTTTGTCGGCAATACTTTCATATATTTCATATTGACCTCCATAAGGACGTCCACTACGGTCAAATGTAGGGTCGTTGATGTAAGCTCCCGAACCGAATGCAAAGGTAAAATTGGCGGGTTTGTGGTGGTATAGCCATACATCTTGGGTAGTAAACTCGGTTGGGTAACTAAAACTTACCTTTTTATTATTAATATATAATTGGTAGGTATAAGTTGTGTTGGGTTGCAGTCTGTCTGCTAGGAATTCGGCAGTATAACCTTGTTCCTTTTTAGTGTGAACAGTTTGCGTTTTATATATTTTACTTGGGTTATTCTTAATCCAATATTTAAAATATACGGTTGTACTCTTTTTGGTTTGCACCCAAAGTGTAACATCAATTTTATTGACACTGCCAATCATTGGCCCACTTTGCAAAAGCGACTTTTGTGCTTGTGTATTCGTTGTGAAAAACAGCGTTATGCCGAAAATTAGTGTGAGAAGTTTGTTTATTTTCATTTGTATATATTTATGTTGAATTGTGTAACTGATAATATGATTAACCGATGTTACAAACAGGAACTGTTCTGAGACATGTGATTTGAGAATAATTTGCTTGTTTGGCTTACGAATTCAGTTTTTCGTTATTGGTCATCGCTTTTTTATTACTTCTTAGGTGTTTTTGCATTATTTTTTGATTGTAATTTTTTAATCATTACTTCAATAGCTGATTTGTTTTGTTTTGCGACAAAAAAGTCAGGGTACACTTTGAGTGCTTCGTTAAAATATTTAATTGCCATTTCATAACTATGTAAGTCGTATGACACCATTCCGAGTAGATTCATGTAGGCTGCTTTGAGTGGCACAGATTGTTGTTGTCCTTTTTTTGCATCCGGAAAAGGAAGGTAAGCTTGTGTGTCAAATTTTTCGTTTTCCATACTGCGCAATGTAGCAAAAGCTTCGGCAGAACGTTTTAGTTGGTGTTGTAATTTGCCTAGTTTGTATGCAACAATAGGAATTTTCTTTTTAGCGAAAACTTTTTCGTATACAGCAACAGCTTCTTTGATGGCGCCTAAATTTTCAAGGGCAATAGCTTTACGTTCCAACAAATCCATTTTTTCTGATTTGGCTAATATTTTATCAGCAACAACAATATAAGAGCCGAAATTTTTTAGATTAAAATATATATACGCCAGAGAATCTTGATAAGTAGATTGCTCTCCTTCGATAGCCAGTATTTGATAAACGCTGTTTTTGGCGGCTTCTAAATCGTAATTTTGAATAGCCATTTTATAGCTTTTCTTATGTAAATTGAGTAAGTCTTTTTTGTATATCTTTTGTCCAAAGCTAAGATTTACTGTTAAAGCAAGTAGTATGATTAAATATTTTTTCATCATTTTAGGTTTTAAAAATTATTTGACATCAAAGGTAAAAAATTGCAAGCAATAAATAAAACGTTTTAGTTTTTTTATAACATTTTGGTGTTGTATAAAAAAACAGGCTATCCTTAGACAGCCTGTTTTTAATGAGATAGACACATTGTTTATTTAAAACCAATAAGCGCCTCGATAGCTTCCAGATAGTTTTGTGCGTATTTTTTAAATTGTAGATACTCACTTGTCGAAATATCTTTATCCGGTGCGGTATGTGCAATCATATGTGAAACAAGTTTGGTTGTACTTGCTTTTTTATATGTTTGTTTAAAATTGTGTGTTTTAAATGTTCCGGAAACATTTTCGGGAATATCGGTAAAATGCTTGCCGTTTTTAAGTATGATAGTATAATTTTCTTCGTATTGATCTACATTTTCATATTGACGATATTCAATAGGATATTCTCTTTTTTCTAAACTGACAATATCGGTGGTGTATACTTTTAATTGTAGAGGCAATTTAAAAATACGTGATTTGCCTAATTTCTGGATTTTATTTTTGACGGATAAAGTAGCTTGAAATATTACTTCTTCGTGTTTTTTATCGTTTTGAATAACTTTATATGACTTTAAATCTAAATCTAAATTGTCCTTACTTTCAAAATATTCCAATAAGTTTTTTTTAAGTACTTCTTCGTTTTTCTCATCTAGTAAATCTTTCAAAGGTGAATTGATTCTACCTTGTCCGGTGATGGTTACTACCAATTCTTTTTTGTCAGGATAAATAGTATAAACGATATCCGATTTCATGATGGTTTTAGTTTGTGCTACATCTTTTAGTTTGATAAGTCCTTTTTTGACATTATCACCGGTTTTATATGGAATTTCTAGTCCGGTTGCCGATAATAATGAACTAGGTAATGATTTGAAAGGCAGGTACTTGTCTGTTAGTTCGACATATTGATCTTTTCCGTTTAGTTTTACCTTGGCAATACAATGATTAAAGCCTGTGGAGGGTAATACCATATCATTTTGACCATTGTCATTGGTTGATATCAACACCAAATTAATATCTAAGTCGGCTTTGCGTCCAAGAGCTAAAAACAAGGTTGAAAAATCTTTGCAATCACCCAATTTGCTGGAAATAGTTTTTGAAGGTTTTTGGGGGATAAAACCACTTTGTTTGAAATCGACATAACTGTAGTTCATATTATCGCCAATATAGTCGTAAATGATTTTGGCACGTGTGTTTTCGTCTAAATTTTTATAACCATTTGGAAAAAGTTCGTCAAAGGTATCGTTTACTATTTTGTTATACTCAATTGATGAGCTGACCAAGTCTGAATACCATCTGGCGATTTCATCCCAAGAGTTGAGCGTACTCATATGTATTGAGCGTCCAACATCAACAAGTTTGGGCATATAATCTTCGGGGTTAGGTAATCCTTTATTGTCTTTATCAGTCCATTCATACACTACGTATTCGCCAATATTTTTTTTGGTAAAAGGTACTTTTCCTTTGAGTGTTTTAGTGTTTAATTTGATAGATTTGGGTGTTAAAATACGGAAATATGTTTGTTTAGAAGGATGTAACATATCGATTGTATTGTCTTTAGTAAAATCTTTATAAAATCGTCCACTACTGTTTTTAGTGTATTCATAATCGACATATACAACATCGCCAACCGACAATCCGTTAAAGACAAAGCTAGACCCTGATTTTTCGGCAGGTACTATTGAGCCGTTTGGTTTAACAATTTCGGATTTGATGATATTATAATTTCGGTATAATCCAAGGTCATATTCTTTCAATAAATCGATACCTTTTTCGGTGGTTACTTCAAAGATATTGACTGTTCTGGTTTTTGATCCACCTTCGGGATATAGTAAAATATTGGTTTCGTCTAATAAAAAATTGACACCAAAATTATTTTCTTTGATTTTATCGCGATTGTTTTTAATATAATCATATGCTTCTTCGGTAACATATTTTTTTAGAGGATCTTTTTTGTTAAGTAAATCGTTGATTTTGTCGCGCAATGAGCCATCGGCGCCGTCATGTGACAAAGCTTTTTTGTACCATTTTACAGCTTCTTTTTTTCTTTTAAGTTGTTGTAATGCTTGACCTTTCTTTTTCATCAAAACAAATGAGTAAGGAAATAATTTCAATCCTTTATCGATTAGAGGCAAGGCTTCTTTGTACTTGTGCATGTCGAGCAACTTATTGATTTGTTGTTTTAACATTGATAAGTCGTAAGGTAGTTTTTTGACTAATTTGGCATATAAATCCAAAGCTTTTTTATCCTTGTTTTGTTTTTCGTAGTGATAAGCCAATCTACCGTAAGCGTTTACGTAAAAATACTTTTTAATGACTTCTTTGTATAAATTTTCAGTTTTTTTAGCTTCTTTATATAGCGATTTGTAAAGTCCGGCGTAAGTTGTTATGAGTTTGGCTTGTTCCATTCTTTTTGCCTCATCAATCAGTTTGTCTAGCAAATTATGTACTTTTTCTTTATTTCCTTCGCGCAGTGCTTTAAATAATATAGTTGTAGTTTTAATAATGACGTTGTCAGTTGCTTGGGCAATTTTATCAAGCTCTTTATTCATTTCGCCTACATCTTTTCTAAATAATTCTTTGGTGTCGGCAAGTTTTAATAATTGTGTAAAGTAATAATCCTCATCATCATTATCCATGTTTTCTTTGAGCTCTTTTACTTTTGTATTATTTTCGTCAATTAGGTGAATTGCTATAAGTAGTCGACGCAACAATGAGCTTTTGGGATATTTTTTTACCAAAGGTTCTAATACTTTTAAAGCTTTATCTTCTTTTTCGCTATGCAAATAGGTATTGATTAAGCAATACTTATAAAAAACATTGTTAGGGTTTTTAGCTACTTTTTCTTCAAAGTATTTTTCATAAACATTGGGCAATTTAACCGGATTGATCTCGTTTTTTGTACTTTTTTTGTAAGGCTTGTATTTACTTGAATAAGTTAGTCCTTTAATTGGGTTTCCTTTTTCATCTAAAATTCGGATAATGACATAAGCATGAGACGAATTAGTTGTTTTAAACAACAATCGGTTGGTGCCTTTTGGTAAATTTACTTTAACTTTATAGGCATCCATGTCGGTAATTCTATCTTTGTCTTTTTCGAAAACCAGCACATCATTTAACCATATTTTGGTGGCTTTTCCGGTACCGATATTGAAGTAAACGGTTTGTTTTTTCGGATTTTTGATAAATGTTTGTGCATAATTAATTCCACTACCATATTCGCGATGATTTACAAAGGAACGATAGGCTTCATTTTTGGGAATAAAGGGTGTATACCAATTGACAAACCCATTGCTGTTAGCATTAAAAGGTTTTTTGCTGACGGCTTTTGTTTCCGGAGGATATGCAACGTTGATACCACTATCATTCAAGTTTTCAAACACGCCACATTTTTGCCAATCTCTGACAGAGTTTATCTTGGCAATATTTTCATCAAATCCTTTAAAATCATTTCGTTCGCGCGCTGCAATAGCTTTTAAATAATATATGGCATTGATAATTTGAGGATGTTTAAATGTATGTTTTGACATGAAGTCAATATTGTCAAAAACATTTTTATTAAAACCTGTTTCTTGGATATCTGAAAAAACATAATCTTCTTTCCATAAAGCAAACAAGTAGTATTCCATATCTTTCTTTTTGAGAAAAGCGGGTAAGAAATTTGGATCCGGTTTAAAAATTCCTGATTCATGGTTGACCAATTGTTTCAAGACAATTGATTCCATTCCGGCTGTTTTTGTTCTGATTTTCTTTGTTGCTTTAAGGGCAGTCTCTCGCTTGTTTTGCAAAAGGTTGTTCCAGATTTTGTTGTTCTTGTTTTGTGCATAGCTACTTATACTTAGTAGTAATATGCTGAAGAAAAGAAGCTGTTTTTTCATTTTTTAATTGGTATTGTGTTAATTTTTATATTAGAATGGCTAATATAAATAAAATTAGTTAATTTTTTGTAAGATTTTATCAGTTGTTTGTGTTAAAGTGGCATACACCGGAAAATGATCGCTATATCCTCCTTGATACGTACTACCCTTATAAGTTCTAAATGGCAATCCTTTTGCTTTACCATGCCATTTTTTGAGATATCCGGGTGAGAAAATTTTCATTTCATTAAAACGAATTTTCTGATTGTTTGATGAACGAAAATTCTCTGAAAATATTAATTGGTCAAACAAATGCCATTTTTTTTGATGATTTAGACTTCCTAAATGCTGTTTGAATAATTGTTCACTCGGATTAAAAAAATCTTTATACACAACTTCATTTTTGATACTTTCGTCATTTGGGTCGGTATTAAAATCGCCCATTATGATAATTTTCGCATCATCTTCTTCATACTGAATATAATTGACAATTTCACGTAATTTTTCTGATGCCAACCGGCGTTTATGACTTGAAGCAATATCTCCTTCGCGTCGTGAGGGCCAATGGTTGATGAGTACGTGAACCCTTTCATTTGCCAATTCGCCATAGCAATATAAAATATCTCGTGATTGGTAAGGTTTGCCTTGATTAGTATATAATGTTAAAGGATGAGCCTTGGCTTCAATCAATTTAAATTGTTTTTTGTCGTAGAGTAGGGCAACGTCCATACCACGACGGTCAGCCGATTCGTAATGCACATAGTCTAAATGGTGATTTTTGAGGTATTTGGATTTGATTAGATCGTTTAAAACTGTTTTGTTTTCAACTTCACCCAAGCCTATCAAAGCAGGTAGTTTTTGTGTTTCTGCTAGCCCGAGTTGACTAATGACAAAACCTATTTTTTTAGCTTTGTTAAAATACCGTTTCTTAATCCAATGCATAAAACCTTTGGGTGTGAACGGATTGTCGTAGGTTTTGGGATCATCGACCGTGTCAAAAAAATTTTCGAGGTTATAAAAACCAATACTCGTTTGATGTTTTATCATTGTTTTAGTTTATCACAAAATGGCGGATTATTGGTTAGTTGACAAGTGCATAAATTATATTCTTTGGTTTTGTTGACCGTAAATATTATAGGGCGCATACCACTGTCTGAATGGTTGCCGTCGCAAAATGGCAAGCGTTTTGAGAGTCCGCAAGTGCACCAAAGGTAATTTTTGCCTGCTTGGAGTACTATTTTGTGTGGTTTGTGTGTCATGTGTAAATTATTTTGGCTAAGTTATGAAATTATTATTTTTTTTAATGGCTAATTTGTTTGAGACTATTATAATTCGTAAAATGACACAAACTATTTTTTTTGTACCTTTGAAACACTAAAAAATTTTCAATGAAAAAAGGTAAACTTATCATATTTTCGGCGCCATCGGGTAGTGGTAAAACGACATTGGTTCATCATTTGTTAGCGCAACCTGATTTGAATTTGGCTTTTTCTATTTCGGCAGCTTCGCGAGACAAACGTTGTGGCGAAAAGCATGGCAAAGATTATTATTTTATCAGCCCCAAAGAGTTTGAACAAAAAATTAAAGAAGACGCTTTTATCGAATGGGAAGAAGTGTATAAAGACAACTACTACGGCACCCTAAAATCAGAAGTAGAACGCTTGTTAAACGAAGGAAAAAATGTTATTTTTGATATAGATGTAAAAGGTGGCATTAATATTAAAAAACAATATCCGGATAATAGTTTAGCTGTTTTTGTGCAACCACCTTCAGTTGCAGAACTTAAAAGACGATTACAAGGAAGAAAAACAGAAACCGATGATAAAATTGCGATGCGTGTTGCCAAAGCCGAAGAAGAATTGAGTTATGCCAAAGACTTTGATGTAGTGGTTTTAAATGACGATTTAGAAGTTGCCAAACAAGAAGTGTATGATTTGGTGAAGGAGTTTATAGGTAATTGAGGGGAAAGGGAAAAGGAGAAAGGCAAAAGGTGTACGTTGTACGTCCCTGATATAGGTTGACCGTTTTCAAAAACAATTAACTTATGAGAGCAAATATACGACAAAACAGAAAGAAGTATAAATAGCCAACAGTTCATCAGTTCATCTCCCGATAGCTATCGGGATCATCAAAAAAACAAAAAAAATGAAAATATATCCTATAAAACATCAAGATTTTAAATTAGACGGCGGCGCCATGTTTGGTGTAGTACCCAAAGTTATTTGGCAACGCACCAATCCGGCAGACGAAAATAACCTTATACAAATGACTACGCGCAGTTTGCTTATTGAAGATGGCAATCAGCTTACATTAATTGATACGGGGATGGGCGACAAGCAATCCGAAAAGTTTTTTGGTTATTATAAACCTACCAAGTTAACAATGTTCGATGATCAATTAAAAGAATTGGGTTTTCATCGCAATGATATTACCGATGTGTTTATGACGCATTTGCATTTTGACCATTGTGGCGGTTCTATCAAGCAAAATAAAAACGGCATTTACGAACCGGCTTTCAAAAATGCCAAGTTTTGGTCGAATGACAAGCATTGGGATTGGGCAATACATCCAAATCCGCGTGAAAAAGCCAGTTTTTTAAAAGAAAATATTTTGCCTATTGAAGAAAGCGGGCAACTCAATTTTATCGAAACACCAAAATCAGGCATTATTACCCATAGCGATGATTTAAAATTTGATATTATTTTTGTAGATGGACATACCGAAAAACAAATGTTGCCGATGGTTGAATATCAAGGAAAGAAATTGGTTTTTATGGCTGATTTCTTACCCACAGTCGGACATATTCCGTTGCCATATGTAATGGGATATGATACACGTCCGTTGCTCACAATTGACGAAAGAGCCAAAATATTTGCCCAAGCAGCAGACGAAAATTGGTATTTAGTACTCGAACACGATGCCGAAAATGAAATTTGTACACTAAAACATACCGAAAAAGGTGTTCGTTTGAATAAAATTTATAAATTTGAAGAAATTTTTAACTAAACAAAAAATAAATAGGAAATGAATAAACTAAAACTTTTTGGGCTATCACTTGCACTTGGATTAACCGTTGCAAGTTGTGGAACAACTAAAACAACAGTTGCCGAGAACGCAACAAAAGAAAACCAAGAGGCAAAAGCACCTCAAGCTTTACCACAAAATTTTACTACAGTTTTTAGAGATAAAGACTTAGAAAATTGGCAACATACCAATCCGTTTGACAGTCATTATCCCGGAATGAGTACCGAAAAAGCATACGAAGAATTACTAAAAGACAAACCCGCACAAACTGTTATTGTGGCAGTAATTGATGCCGGTATGGATATTAACCATCCCGATTTAAAACCCGTTATTTGGACAAACGAAGACGAAATTCCCGGAAACGGTATTGATGATGACCATAATGGTTATGTTGATGATGTTCACGGGTGGAATTTCTTAGGTGCTAAAGATGGCAAAATGGCAGGCCCCGAACAATTAGAATTGACACGTATCGTAGCTAAATATCGTCCTATGTGGCAAAATAAAACTATTGCCGATGTTCCTGCCGATCAAAGAGAAATGTTCGAAATGTATCAACGTGCCGAAAAAGTGTTCAAGGAAAAAACTGAACATCTAAAAGAAACTAAAGCACGTTTTGATAGATATTGGGGTATGGCAACCAATGCCGAAAAACTTCTAAAAGATGCTTTAAAAACAGATAAATTGACCAAAGAAGCTGTAAAAGCATTAAAATCTGATGACCTTAAAGTAAAACAAGCAAAAGGTATGTATTTACAAGGTTTAAGTACCAAAGCATTAGAAGGGTTTAAAAACTATGTCGAAGGACAAGAAAAATATAACTTAAATTTAGCTTTTAACGGTCGTGTACAAGGTGATGACCCTGATGATTTTAACGATAGAAATTATGGTAACCCAAATGTAATTCCACCCAAAGCAGACGAATTACATGCTACACACGTAGGCGGAATTATTGCACAAGTAAGACATAATGGTATTGGTGGTGACGGTGTTGCCGATCACGTAAAATTAATGTCCGTAAGAGCAGTGCCCGATGGTGACGAGTATGATAAAGATGTAGCACTAGCTTTCCGTTATGCTGTTGATAATGGTGCAAAAGTTATCAATACTAGTTTCGGAAAATATTTCTCTCCTCACAAAGAATGGGTTTGGGACGCAATTAAATACGCTGCCGACCATGATGTATTAATCGTAAATGCCGCTGGTAACGATGGTAAAGATATGGATAAATATGGCGATAAAATGTCTTACCCCAATGACGGCGATGTTAAAGGTGGTAAAGAAATTTCTGATAACTTCCTAAATGTTGGCGCTATCGGTCCTAATTTTGGAGCTGATATGATTGCTCCTTTTAGTAATTACGGACAAACAACAGTTGATGTGTTTTCTCCGGGAATGAAAATTTATGCCACTGTGCCTTTTGGCAAATTTAAGTTTTTACAAGGAACTTCGATGGCTGCTCCCGATGTTGCCGGAGTTGCCGCCGTAATTCGTTCACGTTTTCCAAATTTAACTGCTTCAGAAGTTAAACATA
>Ga0256843_1002406_pt1 | contig 13694 bp, 12 predicted proteins | sample AlvinellametaG_FD_191572 | JGI IMG/M metagenome (GOLD analysis project Ga0256843, IMG submission 191572) | Pompeii worm associated microbial communities from hydrothermal vent at the East Pacific Rise, Pacific Ocean - Alvinella | ecosystem: Host-associated > Annelida > Integument > Unclassified ... | reverse complement strand
TTGATAGTTTTATATAAGTATGGCTACTATATATCACCTTTTAGATACTCTTCTTTGGTTCTGTTTCTAAACATACTGTTTTGCTACATAATGTTGCGTTACAGTATATAAATTTTATATCACTTCACATAATATCCAGCCAAAATCAACAATATCACTATCTTTCCTTTTGCTTATTGAAAATACTGATTTTGTAACTGGTAATTTTCTAATTTGTCTTACCATAAACTCTTTACCAACATATTTACCAACTCTCAATATAAACTGATTATCATTTTTTATATTATTACTTTTTATACTTTCATATAAATATTTATTGGCATTAGTATAAAATTCATTTGATTTTTGCTTGATAATATCTATATCTTTACATTTTACTATCATTTCAAAAGTAGAATTAGGGGTTATAACTTCTATCATTTGTGGTATTTGACCTTTTGATTTTTTATTTGGATTTCTATGAACTCTTAATACATATCCTATTTGAGTATCAGCTTTTATTTCTATACTATCTGGAATTATTAGTTTTTGACTGTCAGATTTATCAAGATTTAAAAAAGTTTGAATAGCACCTTTTAGACTACTTCCACTTATAATTGGTTCATTAAAATTTATAGCCTTAATTGTTTTTAGTATATTCATTTGATTATAAACTGGCTTACCATTTTTGTTTAACATTATCTCTTTTGTTCGAAAATTTATTCTTGGCTTTTCAATATATCTATAAATAGTTTCTATATCTCTACAAACTTTTATATGATTGTAACTTATATCTATAGCTAATTTCTTTCTATCTTTAAAAAATTTATAAACTTCTGGCATATTTGATAAAGAAATTAATAAATTTTTATCTTTTCGAGATAATTTAGATACAAATTCATATTCATCAAACTCATATAAATACCCACCATCTATCACAAAATTGGTAGGTTCATAAACTTCACCTGTTCCTATATGTATAGGGGTTAATGCTGTTAGTTTTAGTTTATATGTTTTCATAAATTTAGCTCCATTATCGGCACTACGATACTATATCCTTGATGGACAGTTTCACTATGGTTTGAGTGTCCTTTGATAGTTTGACCTATATATTGAAGTTCTTGTTTTTCTTCATATACTACTACAAAACCACTCTTAGCTAAAAGTAAAGGCTTTTTAAAAGCACTTTTTGTTGATAACTCTCCACCGTGTTTGCCGAACTTTGTTATAGGATTGTAAAATGCATCTTTTAGTTTAAGGTTTTGTAAGCTTGCACTACTCAATCCCATAAAAGTAGTAGATGAGTTTTTATCTAGTTTAAACTCTTCAAAACTATCAAACTCAAATCTACCCTTTCCTATCGTTGTATTTTTACCATATCCCCACTGGCTTAAAAATTTAAAAGCTTGATTTAACTCTTTTAGGCTAAATCTCTCTTCATCAAGCAAGATATAAATATCACTATCACTTATAGCTATCTCATCTTCACTAAATGGGTCAAATCCATCTCCTGTATGAAAGCTTTTGTAGTTGATACTGTTTTTTATCACTGCTTCTTGAGAGATAGTATAGTCTATATCTTTTGATGTTTTAGCTTTTTGGAACTCTCCATTTTGTAACTCATCTACTTTTAGCCAAATTTTTTTTCGATTTTGTTTTTTCTCATCACTATTTTCATTTAAAAGATGACTTGGCATATGTGGTTTGGGCAGATATCCTTTAGCAAAAGCGTCACTTACTACCATAAAAGGCTCTTTGTCATAACTACTTAAAAGTTCTTCTAACCTATCTTTACCAAAAACATACCTTATAACCCAACAAAGCTGACCAAAGACTGTATCACCTTGCAAAGATGTAGCAAAAGTTGATAATGGAGTAATTGTAGTTTTATATAGTTTCATCTTTTACTCACTTAAAATAAATTTTACTCTTCCATAACCTCTACTTCCATTTCCACCGAGATAATCACTTTCAACCAATTCAAAGCCTTTTTTTACCATATCTATTAGTTCTTGTTCATTATCTTCATCAAACACTTTTACTCTTATGTCAAAATCAAATTTTACTCCTGCTGGAACCCTCTCTGTTTGTCTTGGGTGCTCGGCTGTTCCACTTTGACGGTTTATCACATTTTCATATTTGGCTTCACTTAAAATCATATCTTTGCTTTCATCACTTAGATTACAATCCCCTACACTAATGCGTGTAATACCAAACTGTCCCTCTTTATCTCCAAAGAGTTTTAGTAAAGTTTCTGCATTTTGCTTTGTAGTATTGTCATCAAAAATAGCATTATCTAAAAGCTTTGAGTTAAATGGGTTTCCATCACCGATACCTACTACTCCTATATTCCACTCCAATAAACTTCTTATCTTACCTTTTAGGCTACTTCCTGGGATATATGGCTTATTTGTATTTATATCTTTTATCACACCATTATCAATTCCGCCTATTTTCATAGTGTCATCTCCTCCACCTATGTGAAGACCACTTATAAGCTCAATCTGTCCTTTTAAAGTTACTATTTTCATCTTAATCTCTCCCTTTATAAAATCCAATTACTGCTTCAAAAAACAGTTTAAAAACTTTAAGTTTCTCTTTATCATCAATTTGTGATATACACTCACTCATCATATCTTGAAACTCTTTACTTACAACTTTTCTACTTACTCCATAAGCTACTTTAGAGTTTAACATTTTTACAAACGGCTCTATATCTTCCCAATTTTCACTTTTACTTTTTTCATATAGTTCTAAAACTTTATCATAAAAGTTTCTAACTTGAGTTTTTTTTGTTCTTTCAATCTGTTTTGCCCAACTTTGTGCTGTTTTATTAAAAAGTTCAGGGTCTTTTTTATAATCAAGTGTTATCATATCCCTCTCCTCAAAAATTTATTTGTTTTCTTATTTGTCATTTCCATCTCCTAATTTTAGATTATTTTTTAGTTCTTTTAAAAGCTCTTTTTCATTTGGTAAAATTAGATTATATTTACTTGCTTTTATAGTTGTATTGTTTTGTGGAAGTGAGTACTTTACCATCATATCATTTTTATCAGCACACAAAAGCACTCCGATAGTGGGGTTTTCAAACTCTTGTTTTTCTACTCTATCAAAATAGTTCACATACATTTGAAGCTGACCTAAGTCTTGATGGGTAAGTTTGTGAGTTTTTATCTCAAATATCACAAAACATTGCAAAAGGCGATTGTAAAATACCAAATCTACAAAAAAATCATCTCCATCTATATGAAGCCTCTTTTGTCTAGCGATAAACGCAAAACCATTACCAAGCTCAAGCAAAAAATCTTGCAAGTTTTGTATAATGGCACTTTCTAAATCTTTTTCATAATAAGATGGTCTTTTTTCAAGTCCCAAAAACTCTAAAACAAATGGGTCTTTTATAATCTCATCTGGATTTTGAGGAAGTGCTTCTTTTTTGGCTACTGCTAAGACTTTTTCTTTTTCATTACTAAGTAGTAATCTCTCATACAAAGATGAATTTATCTGTCTTTCAAGTTGACGGACACTCCAAAGATTGTTTTTGCATTCGTGTAGATAAAACTCTCTTTTATCCTCATCTTCTAGGCGAATAAGTAATTTATAATGACTCCAACTCAATTGTGAATACAGTGTGTTCACTTTTTGAAAAGTTTTATAAAATTGCAAAAATAGATATAGTTGTCTATAAGAATACCCACTACCATAAACAGGCTCTAGCTGAGTGCTAAGATTTTTTATAAGTTGTTTGCCATAGTCTGCTCTGTTTTTTTGATTTTGTACTTCATTGAATATTTTTTCTCCGATAGACCAGTATAAAATCACTCTTTGAAAATCAACTGCTTTTATAGCTTTTGTTTTGGCATTTTCTATTAAAGTCTTTACTTTAGTATATAGATTTGTAGCTATTTTATCCATATATCAATCCCTTCTTTTATAGATAAATTCACTTAATATCATTTTTGAAACATCAGGGCAATTTTCTATCATAGTATTGATTAATCCTAAAAAATATCCCAAATCTTCTTTTTTTTCTTTATCTTTTAGCTTTTCAAGCATATTTCTATTAAATAAATAATTTATTTTAGACTTCCATAGTGTATTTGTTATATCTTTATTTATATTTTGCCTCATATGGATTAGTTCTAAAAGTCTATATAAAAATGCTGTGTTTAGCTCAAATACTTCTTTATCTATCCTATAAAGCTCTTCTTGAAAATATAAAGCATTATCTTCATCTAAATAATCTTTCCACTTAACAGTCTCACCAAACAGACTAATAGCATCTTTTATAACTTTACCTTCATTATTTTTCATTTCTTTTGAATTCTCAAGTGCTTCTTCACTAACTCTTGCTATAAAATTAATCGGTTTATTTGGTTTAGTCAATATCATACCAACACTAAAACTAAGAGGACTTCCTTTTACAAATTTCATAAAATCTTGCCTAATTTGTTTTGATAACTCTATCACTTCATCCCAAGCACCTATTATAAATAAATCATCTCCTCCAGCAAAAATCGTATAGGTATTTGGATATTTTTCTCTCATAGTATTAGGTACATATACACTAAAAAAATAATCAATCATTCTACTAAAAAAATTAAATTTAGCAAATGAATTTGAGATATTTTCAGTCTCTCTTAAGAATTTTCCCATATTATCCACATCACCTTTTAGGCTCATAATAGCTTCGATTCCAAATTCTCTTTTTCCATCAACTAGACCATCTTTTACACTTCTTTTTGCTAACTCTTCAAAAGTCAATATTTCATTCTCATTTGTAGCTACATAAGAGCTAATCTCCCATTTTGCAAATCCACTAAATCCAGTATCTTTTGAAATATCATAAATTGCAACTGTATTTTTTAATCCTTTTGGATTTTCACCTTTATCTAAAAATTTGAGATAATATCCATCAAAAATCTCGATACTGGTTTCATCTTTTGTAATAACTAAATATTTTGCTTTTGTTAAATTTTTTCCAATCTCTATAAATCTATAACAACTATCACAAACTTTTTTATCTATATATTTTCTCTCATTTCCAACTCTTTTTTTACAAGCAAAGCATTGATTTTGATTATTTAGCTCTTTATCCCAATTTATTTCATATTTGCTGTTTAATAAATCAAATTTATTTAATTTACTTAGTTCAACTTTTTTAGCTAAACTTTCCCTTAGATTTTTATATCCATCTTTTTGTATAAAATCAAGCAGTCCACATTCTATAAAACTAATTCCAACTCCAGTTTCTCCAAAAAACTCTTTTACAAAATATTCATTTAGCTCATTTTGGATTTGATTTAAATTATCTATTATTTCTTGATTATTTGGTACAAGTATTTCAAATTTACCAGCATTTTCACTAATGATGTTTAAATAACTAAGCTTAAGTTTTTCAATTATATAAAAAGCAATTATTTTAGTTAGAATTTGCACAAAAGCAGATTTTCCTCTTAAAACTTTGCTTGCACTTTTTGCTTCAATTTCATTAAATATAAAATCTTGAATACCAAAAAAATCTCCATTTATTAAGATAAACTCTTTTGTCTCCTTATAAGGCTTTGTTTTTTTATAATAATTTATTAAATTTTGTTTTTTTTCATTATCAAGTTTATAAATAGCTCCAGCAAAAATCGCTGTTGCTTTTAAATGATCATATAATGGAATATTTGCTTTTACCGAATCATAATCAGAAATTTTAAATGTCGTTGAAGATGGCATAAAAGTAGTATGTTTTTTTAATAAATAATCAAGTGAAACTAAATCTGTCTTGCTACTACCTTTTGTTTTACTTAAAATGTCTAAATCATTTTTAAATATTTCCCAAACTTTAATATATTCATTTTCATTACTCTTATTTTCTTCATAAAAGATTGTTTTTGTAGAAAGAGGAGCTATTTTATACTCTTTATCTTCAGTAAATAGTCCTCTTAGTCGTTGCTTTTTAAAATTTTCAAACTCATCATTTTTATTATAGTCTTCAAAAATTTCTCTTTCAAATCCACTTGCTAATCTATCTGCAACTGCTACTATCCAACTATTAATATCACTATTTTTATTTACTATATGGTGTTCAAATGATGCTTGATGATAACTTTCAATATCATTAAAATAATCTTGTAATATTTGAGCTGTATAGTTTGAATGTTTGTGTCCATAAATATTTTTGTTAAAATCACCTCTTAATTTTTCATTTGCCCTTTGCCCAAACTTACCTATATCGTGCAAAAGTCCTGCAAGTGCTATCAAATCTACTTCTTTCATCTTCCCCTCTTTATCAAATGATTTGTATTATATCTTTTCAACTTGACAAAATATGTCAAGTTGTACTTATATTTATCTTCCCAAGCCCAAACACGCTCTGTTTGCCAACTCCTATAAGTTCTCCTACTTTAAGTACCTCATAGCACTCTTTGTTTACTCCTTCTATCTTCATCTCTCCTATGATACCTCCTAAGTTCATAGTGGTTTTTTGACGGTTGCTTTTTCTTGTGAGTTCTTTGTATGTTAACTCTTTTTGTACTATCTTGCCTTTTATCTCATAAGGGAACTTTTTGTATCCTTTTCCAAGTAGTTGCATCTGTCTTTGGTATATGGAGTTTATGATGTCTTTTAACTCTAAGTTATCATCTCTTACCAATCTGTTTTGTTTTTTGATCCTAAGTGGTGTTACCAATTTTAGTGTAATATCTTGACATATATTGTCTATCTGGATGGTTTTTACAGGATTTGGTGGGATTTTTAACTCTTTGTTTTTGTAGCACTCTGTATCGTTTATATAGATACTAAATTCATCATATGTTTTTCTATCATATCCTAACCCATTGGTTGTAAGCATCTGTAGTAGAGCAGATAGTACATAAGGTAGTTTAGTTGTAGCATCATCAAACAGATACAAACTAAAGTCATAAAACTCTTTGCCAAGTTCAAAATCAAGTCTATACTTATGAAAAGTGTTTCTCTCTTCATAAAACTGATAGTACAAACAGTCATCTTTGGCAAAACACCCATCACATTTGAAGCTAGGATTGATACAAGTGACTTTTTTGAGAGCATATCCCAAACCACCACGGATTTGAGAACCTATAAAATATGGAGGCTTATCTTTGAGTAGTATAGTTATCTTAGTATATTTCATAATGACAGAGTATAACTATTTGTAGCTTAAAGGCTTTTTTAGCATAGAGCCTTTTAGTAAGTAGTAAGTAGTAGGTAGTTTTAGGTTAGGGCTGAAAGCATAAAGCCGAAAGCTGAAAGCCTTTGGAACAGAGACTTTAGTCTCTGCTAGGTGCGACTAAAAGTCACACATCCTTAATTTAGCCAAGAGCTGGAAGCTGAGAGCTTAAAGCCAAAGATTTTTCGTGTAGGTCGTAATCGTTGATTAGGATGTTCAAATGTCTCATTCAACGAATGCGACCTACAAACTCAATCCTAAATTCCAAAATCTACCCTCTACCCTCTACTCTCTACCTTCTAAACTAGAACCTCAATCCTCTGAACGCTGAACGCTCTCTAATTAAGTATATGCCCAACACCTTTGATATAATATGTAGTTACTATATCTTTAAAAAACTCATATGCTTCACTGGCATCTATGATGGCATCTTTTTCACCTAAAAACAGCTCTATACTCACTCCTCTGTTTTGGAGTTCTTGGAGTTTGTCTCTATCCCATTTGTACTCTAGTAGCTCTTGGAGTTGGGTTGTGGTGCCATCTTGGAGGTAGTTTTGCATAGAGAAGTTTGATGGATATGATATGTTTTGTAAAAAGGCTTTGATATAGTCATCTTTGGAGGTTTTGAAGTATCTAAGCTGGGTTCGTTTGAAGCTTGGCTTTTGGTTTTGGAAAAATGCAGGAGATAGTAAGATGAGCCTATCTACTCGCTCTTTGGTGTTGTATGCATACTCAAACGCTTGACACGCTCCGTAGCTAAATCCTGCTACAGTGGTATCACTATCAATCAAAAACTCTTTGAAAATTTCAGCTTCATTTGATAGTAAAAACCCACTAAAATATCTCATCTATGATACCTTTGCACTCTTTTGGTGTGATACTTTCATACTCTAGTAAGTGTGAAGTTACCTTTTTGATAGCTAGTTTTAGCTGAGAGGTTAGCTCTTCTAACTCTTTGATAGTTTGAGCAAAAAGTTCTATAGATTTATCTCCTTGAGGTAAAAAGTTTTCACTCATAGCATACTCATCTAGCATCAGTGTTATGATCTCTTTGGCTGTTTTGATGTCATCTTTGGCATTGCTAAAGTACTCATTGTACTCTTGTTTGCATACAACAGCACCTGCTAGATATACTTTTACTTTGTTTAGCAAAAGTGTACGAGAGCTTATCTCATGGTCAAACTCTTCTAATAGAGTGTTGACTAACCCTATCTTCTCATAATCCACCCCAAGCCAAGAGGCTACTACTGCTTTGGAAGCTTGATAGAGTGCTTGGATGTTTTTTTCTTCAGGTAGGTAGCTTTGGATGTATTTTTTGCCACTGATTACTTTCTCTTTGACAGCGTCAAAGTCACTATCTAGTAGCACTTTTCTGCCATTTTTGAGTGCATACAATGCAGCTTCGTTGATGAGAGTATCAAGAGCAGCCGCACTAAATCCTACTGTAGCTTTGGCTAGAGAGTCTATGTTTATATGGTGTGTTTTGTTGCGTAAATATAGCTTGATGATAGATAGTCTATCTTGTAAGTTTGGCAAACTCAGATGTACTCGTCTGTCAAATCTACCTGAACGAAGCAGTGCATCATCAAGCACTTCTATGTTGTTGGTAGCTCCTATGACTATCACTCCTGAACTGTCTTCAAATCCATCCATTTGAGTTAGAAGTTCATTGAGTGTTGCTTCTCTCTCATCATTTCTAAACTCTCCTCTGCTTTTGCCCACAGCGTCTATCTCATCTATAAAGATGATACTAGGTGCATTTCTCTTGGCTTGTGCGAAAAGTTTTGCTACTTTTTTAGCTCCCATACCTACATATATCTGAGTAAAACTCGCTCCACTTTGATAAAAAAACGGTACATTTGCCTCTCCTGCTACTGCTTTGGCTACCAAAGTTTTACCAACTCCTGGAGGTCCTACTAGCAGTACACCTTTGGGCATCCTGATACCCATTTGGGTGTATTTGGATGGGTGTTTTAAAAAGTCTATGATCTCTTCAAGCTCTTCTTTGACTATCTCTATCCCTGCTACATCATCAAACCTCACATTTGAATGTATAGGCTTGATATCATCCACTATATCAGGTGGCATATCGTATGATTTGCTAAGCTCTATCTGTTGGAGTTTGCTTTTGTGTGAAAGTCTAAGGATATAGAGTATCACAAATGCCACAAAGAGTACAAAAAGTAAATCTTCCAAACCAAGAGAAGTATCACTCACAACCTCTATAGGATAAGTCGTTGCCAAAGACTGGATATCTACTACATCTTTGTATATCTTGTATCTGTTATTTTGCAGTGTATTTATATATAGATAGTTGTCATCTAGTTTTAGAGTGGTGATTTTATCATTTTGGAGTATCTTTTCAAATCTGCCTTTGGTTATGGTAGATGCAGATTGGCTATATGCATTGTAACCTAACAATACTAGTATCAACACAGTAAGTGTCAGGCTTATGTATATATTTTTTTTAGATTTTTGCTTTGTTGCCATCAGGGGTTACCTCCACATTATCTAGTAAAACCCAGTTGTTACTAAGCTCTTGGGTGCTTTGTACCTCTATACGGTTAAAATACTGATCAAACCCACCAAATACACCATCTTTGCCACTTTCAAGCAACACTTGCAAATCTTTGGTATGGGCTTTTCTAAACTCATAGTTTTTTGCTCTAACCAAAGCAGTAAGCTCTTTGTGTCTGGCTTTGGCTATATCTCCTCTGACTATATCTTTCATAGTAGCTGAGAGGGTATTGTCTCTTTTGGAGTAGGTAAAGGCGTGTATGTGAGTTAGTGGTAACTGCTCTACTCTTTTGATAGCTTCATCCCACTCCTTTTGAGTCTCTCCTGGATGTCCTACTATGAAGTCAGTTCCGATAGCATAGTCATAACTAGCTATCTTTTCAAACAATCTTATATCATCTTTGAAGTTGTTTCGTCTTTGCATAAGTGAAAGCATCTTGTCACTTGTGTGTTGCAGTGCTATATGAAGGTGTCTAGCCATCCAAGGCTCACTTAGAAGTTCTAAGAACTCATCATCTATCTGTATCGGTTCCAAGCTTCCTAGTCTGATGCGTCTGACACCTCTTATGAGACTTAGTTTTTTGAGTAGTTTGGCTAGATTGGTGTTTTTGTCCTTGCCATAGCTTCCTACATTGGTACCTGTGAGGATAAACTCTCCAAAACCATTACTTGCTAGTTTGGTTACTTGCTTCAATATAGTGCTTTCATCGTGACTTCTAGCCATACCCCTAACAGCAGGGATGATACAGTAAGAACAGTCAAAACTACACCCCTCTTGTATCTTGATAAATGCCCTGCTCTTGCCTATAAAGTTCTCTACTATAGTTGAGTCTATATGTTTAAGGTCTCCTATCTGATAGAAAGGCTCTTGGTGTTTTAGGATGTCGTTTATCTTCTCTTTTTCTGAGTGTCCAATCACACCAAAGACTTTTTTGTCACTAAAGAGTGCTTCACCTTTGGAGTGAGAACCACACCCTGCTAGTATCACTTTGGCGTTTGGGTTTTTACGGTGAAGTGAAGAGATGTAGTTTCTAACAGATGAGTCAGCCCCATTGGTTACAGTACATGAGTTGACTACTACTATATCACTGCTTAGCTCATCATCGCTTAGCTCAAAATCTTTGAGTTTTGATATCATCACTTGGGTATCAAACTGATTTGTCCTACACCCAAATGTCTTGAAAAATACTTTTTTCATACTATCTCTTCACCTTCTAGTTCTTGTGGTTTTTGTGGTTTTCTTACATCTTGGTTGAGATATATCGACTGAGTTGGATAAGCCATATTTATACTATCTTCTGCTTGAATGCGTTCTAGTATCTCCATAGATATCGTACTTCTTAGAGTCAGTGTAGCATAAGCATTGTTATGATACCAAACTGATATCCTTACACCATTTGGTTCTATAAATGTATATATCCTAGGCTCTACATTGGTGTTTTTGACACTATATTGGCTTCTCAGTTTGTTGAGCTGTTTTCTTGTTATATCTGTATAACCTTTAGAGTATTTTTTTGCAACCTCTTTGGCTATTTGAGCTGCTCTTTTGGCATTGGAGTCAAATGTGATAGTAAAATCTATCCCATCCCATACGGTTTTTAATCCTGCGTGAGTATAGTTGGCTACCATATCTGTAAATATAAAGTTGTTTGGTACAAAGATAATCCTACCTGCTCTTCTGTTGACCATATATGTAGTTAGAGTTATATCTTCTTGGATAGTCATACGAAGCATAGATATATCGATGATATCTCCTACATACTGCATACCATTTCTGACAAACTTAACTCTATCTCCTACATGCACAGCACCACCAAGGACTATAACAAACCATCCCATGATAGACATAAACCAGTCTTTCATAGCGATAGCAATACCTGCTGAAGCAAACCCCAAGATAGTTACAAGATAGCTTACATTTTCTATATATGCAAAAAGCAAAGTAAAGATAAGCAGTGTAAAAAATGTGATATTTAGAGCTTTGTTGATAGTATAAAACCTGTCATTATCTGACATATATCTCTTGACTAAATACTTGATAACCAAAGTAAATATGATAAAAAAGAGTATAATCGCACCTATGTTTAGTGCTTTTTGTATCTCTCTTTTGATACTTTGTTTTAGGTTAAGTGTAATCTCATCTATCTTTTTGGTATATACGCTCTTGGTTGTTTTAAATATCTCAAGCTCAGGTGCAAAAGTATCTAGTTTATCTTGAAGAGCTTGCAACTCTTGTTGAAACTCTTTATTTTTTGGATCTAGTTTTGTAAGCTCTGAGAGTAAAAGCTTTTTTTGTTTTATCTCATCTATAAGTTTTTGGATAGAGTTGTACTTCTCTTCATACTCTTTTTGGTCTGATTTGAGTTTCTCTTGGTAAGATATGGCAGATATGACAGCCAAAGGGTTAGTTACATTTGGTACATCTTCTATCTTTGGAGGAGTTATAAACTTCTTAAAGGGATCTTTTTCATACTCTTTTAAAAGTTGCAACTTACCTTGTATGATAGTTTGTTGTTCTTTTAGTTTTTTGAGCTTTTGAGCCTCTTCTTTTGAGAGGTCAAACTTACTCTCTAGTGTCAATATCTCTTGATATAGCTTAGTTGACTGTTCTTTGAGTTCTTTATAGATATGATAGTTACTATATATCTTTGTCCAGATATTGTTATCTGATATCTCTTTGTCCAAAGCTATCTTTTGCTCAAGCAGTTTTGCTATCTTGGCTTTTAAAGCTTGTTTTTTTGCTATCTCTTTTTTAGTAGGTTGGATTTTTTTAGGTTTTACTACTACAGAAGTGTTTGTTTCTAGTGGTTTGTTGATTTGTGTTGTAGTGTTACTATCCAAAGGCAGAGCATACAACACACTAAACAAACTAAAAGCTATCAGAGTAACAAATCTCATCACTCACCCTTAAATCTAGCTAAAACTTTGACAACTACATCTTTGGGTGCATCTGTAACAACTTTGTGTTTGCCTATACCATTTGGAAGTATAAACTTGATAGTGTTGTTTGCACTCTTTTTGTCCAAGAAAAAATGCTCATAAAAGCTATCTACATCTTTGATCTCATACGAAGTAGGCAGATTTGATGCTTTTAGCAACTCTTTGATTTTTTGGGCATCTTCTGCACTCATAAGCCCAAGTTCTACAGAGAGTTCATTTGCCATCACCATACCTATAGCTACTGCTTCACCGTGTAGGTATGTTTTGTAGTTGGTTTCATTCTCCACCACATGCCCAAATGTATGACCATAGTTTAGTACAGCTCTAATCCCTGCTTCTTTTTCATCTTGGTTAACAACCCATGCTTTTAGCTCTACACTTCTTTTGATAGCCTCTTTTAACTGCTCTTTGTTACTCAAATCAGCTTTGGTTAAAAACTCAAAATACTCACTATCAAACATCACAGCCATTTTGATAATCTCAGCTACACCTGCACTAAACTCACGAGGAGGCAGAGTATCTAAAAAGTTTGGATCTATATATACAGCTTTTGGTTGATAAAACGCCCCTATGAGGTTTTTGCCGTACTTGTTGTTAACTCCTGTTTTGCCCCCTACACTAGCATCCACTTGAGCTAGTAGTGTAGTAGGGATTTGGATGAAGTCTATACCTCTTTGGTAAAGTGATGCACTAAATCCTGTCATATCTCCTATCACACCACCACCAAATGCCACAAGCATAGACTTTCTATCTAGTTTGTACTTGAAACATTCATCCAAGATATCAAGTATAGTATCCATAGTTTTGTACTCTTCACCATCAGGTATAGTAACTATATGCAACTCCTTAGCTGAGAGTTTTGAAAGCAAAGTATCCAAATGCAAAGCTGATATGGTAGGATTGGTTACTACAACTACTTTGGTATCAAAATGAAGCTTTGGCAGTTCATCTATAGTGATGTCGTATTTGATGTTTTGATTGTTTATAAGTTCTATAGGGACTATCATGAGTGCAAACCTTTGAGTGTATTATAATTCGTAGATATTTTATCTCATTTACACTTAATAGTGAGGAAAAATCC
>Ga0256843_1002405_pt1 | contig 13695 bp, 17 predicted proteins | sample AlvinellametaG_FD_191572 | JGI IMG/M metagenome (GOLD analysis project Ga0256843, IMG submission 191572) | Pompeii worm associated microbial communities from hydrothermal vent at the East Pacific Rise, Pacific Ocean - Alvinella | ecosystem: Host-associated > Annelida > Integument > Unclassified ... | reverse complement strand
TATATTGATTAAGCATACTAACCAGTTCTTTTTTATACTCTCTCAAACTCCAATTCGGACGTTCTTGTAAAGTCACTACCTTTCTGTATCTTTTACCATTGACTCTAAAATCAAATAAAAATTTCAGTTTATCTTTTTTATGCTGTTTGATATTTGCTATACCTATGCTTTTAAACTCTTTTGAATTTATAGCCATTGCTTGCCTCCATTCTGCCTCCACCCCGCCGGGTGTCCTCTTGGGTGTCCGTTTTTTAGCTATTTTATATCAAATCAAAGTATATCATATCAAAAAATGATTTCCAAAAAGCCCTAAAATACGGGGTAAAATCAAACGAAAGAAAACCAATGAAAAATAAGGCGTGGAGGTTCGAGTCCTCTCTCCCGCACCACCTAATCACTTAAAATCCCTATAAATTCGGTAATCTGAAAAATTCAAACACTTTCAATAGTCCATCTGATAGTCCAAAAACGATTTTCTTAACACCGAAAACATATAATAAATTGGAAAAAGAGAAGAAAAAGTAGTTGAATAATTGTAGCATATTATTTTAATTTTATACTTTCTCCGTTTGGACAAATCAAAACGCCTGTTTTTTTATTATATGTAGCCTTCCCGTTTAATAAATCTGTTATAAGCGTATTCATGTTTCTGTATTGAGGATAAATTTTCATTATTTGTTTTCTTTTCTTTTGATATAAATTAATCTGTATTGGAAGACGGGAAGCTGTATATAATCTGCCGCATATCTTTTGTATAAACTTTTTCTGAATTTCATTCCAATTTTCCTCGTCATTTTCATAAACTATTTTTACATTATGTTTAGCAAATTGACTTCCTATTACTTTTTGTCTTGTTGGTTTTGTATAGCTTTTAGTTAGATATTTAACAATTTTTTCACTGTAATGCTTTTGTAAATTCTCTTTTGTGTAGAAATACAAGGTAGGCCAACTACCTGAAATAAACTCCTCATCCGATACAAAATTTAAACATCTGTATTCATCCCTGTCACTCTGTTTGTTTTTGTATTTCTTGAAACTAAAACCTGCTTTTTCCAGCTTCTCTTTTACTTCGTTTGCAACTCCAAGCTGTCCCCTGCCTATTGGGATTATTTTAACTTCTTTTTTATTGAGTTTTACAGGAGTCTCTGTTGTTATTTCGTGATAGTAATTATGATATGCATTAAATAAAATCCCAAACCCCTTAACGGGTATTGAAAAATACATATGCATATGAAATGTTCCGTCTTTTTGAAGTTCAAAAGCACATAAATATATAAAGTTATATCCGTTTTTATTTAAACTCTTTTTAAGATACTCTATAAAATACAAAGCACTGTTATACATTGTCTTTGTTTTTCTTTTTATTGTTGAACAATAGTCGTTAATTAAAATTCTGTCATATTTATTTCTTCCAAAAGTAATGGTAAGCATACCTATCATTCTGTTTTGTTGCGCTCCATAAGCTGCAATAGCCTGAGTTATGTTTTTAATTTGAGCGTTTTGAATTTCAATATCTTTTTCCTGATACAGTTTTCTTTTTTTAGGTTCAATTATTTTTTTTAGTTTATTAGATATAACATGTTGTTGTTTTGTCATAATCACTCCTTAAACTTTGTTTTCAAGAGGGCATACTTCTCCCGTATTCCCTTGTATATTTCTGGGTAAAACTTTCTGATAAAAAAGCTAAAAATTAAGCAATAACCACCCGTTTGTAGTTTTGAAAATTTTGAAAAAATGAAAAGTTAATTATTAATTTGACAAACTGTGAGGAAAAGAAGTATAATAACTGGCCAGATTTATCAAACTTCTTTTTCCAACATCACATCAAGCGGATGTCACTTGTTTCATCCATTTCTTAATATCGGACAGTTTCCATCTGCTTGATGTGCCAATTTTAACTTGGCGAGGAAACTTTCCTTCTCTTATATATTGGTATATTGTAGATTTTTTAAATCCAACAATCTCTTCTACTTCCGGAAGACGTAATAATTTTTCTTCCATAATACTCCTTTCAAGTGTAATGTTGCCCGTATTTAAGGCTTTTCGTCCATTATTGTAATACAAAATTTTCCTAATACAAAAAAGCACATAAAACAGCGGGTTTTTTTGAAGGTTTTTTGAATGTGTTTGAAAAAAAACTGAAATTCCACCTAAAAAAAGTTTCGGTTAAGAAGCTTTCTTTGAAAAATTTGTCAATGTTTTATACCACACCTTCTTACTCGGATTCCACTTATACCCAAGCTCTTTTAGCAGTTTTTGCTGTCCGAACGATTTGCCCTGAACAATTAACATATCATCTTGAAGATAGACTGAGAGATTTGCAGGTTTTAGTTTTTCGTTTTCTTGCAGAAGTAAGTTTTTGAGGTTTATAGAAGAAGTTGAAGTATTGTTTGAGGAAGTCGCAGTAGATTGTTTTGAAATTGCATTTTCCACTTCAAAACTGCTAGCATACTCTCCGCCAATTAATCCAAATGCGGCTAATGCCCTTCCAATTGCACTTGTCTGGCAGTTTTCTATTGCGGATGTTGTGTTGATAAGCCCTTCGCCTCTTATCTCTTCGGAATATCCGTCTGCCAAAATTCTGCCGTTTTCATCTTTTATTTCGGCTTTCATAACTACTCTTTGTTCATCGTCTGCAATCAGTTCAGTGGTTATGGAATAGAGAGGAAAATGTTTCCTGAATATCTCCACCCTGCTTGCAACCGTTGCGTATTCTTTGCCTTTGATATTGATTTTCGGAACTTTTTTAAGCTCTTCCATTGCGTTTATAAGTGTTTCCATTGTTTACCTCCAGAACAGTAATGTGTTTATGTTTTTGTTTTGTATGGTCTCTTTTTCGTTTAAGGATATGAAATTTCCAAGAAAAAGAGAGTCAATAACAGATTCTTTCAGACCCTGAATATGGGAATACTCTTCAAGGTCTATCGTCGTTTCATCATATCTGTCATTTTCAAAGTATTGAATGTTGTGTTCGTCAAGCCACGTAATTAATTTACAGTAGTTTTTTCCAATGTTAAACAAAGCCCTTTTTTCTATAACCATTGATTCTCCTTTTAAGCCGATTTTTCATTTTCTATTGTGGGAATGTGAATTTTTCTTTTGTTGATTCTTATGCTTAAAGGCTTTTTAACCTGTTCAAGTTCGATGTCGATGTAAGGTTCTATTTCATTATATCTGTCTGAATACAGAGCATCTTTTACTTTTTTCTCATCAACTTTTGCATATCCAAGCTCAATTAAAGCTTTTTCGTCTTTTATAACGATATGCTCTTTTACCTCTTCTTTTTCGGGTGCAACCGTTATTGAAGATACCTGCATACCTTCAAGTTTGTCTATTCCGTAATCTTTCAAGGCTTTTGCAATTACCTCTTTTGCAACCTGTCTGTCTTTTTCAAGCTGTTTTTTGATTGAGTTTAGAAGTAGGATTTTTGATTTGACGTAATTTATCTTTTCGTCAATGTCCGTAATCATTTCTGCAATTAAGTCCGTTTTTTCATATACGGGTTTACTGCTTTCAAGAAGAGATTTAATCTCCTCTTCAAAGAGTTTAAGCGTCTGTATGTTTTCAGTGTGAAGTGAATATAACAAACTGTTTCCTTTTATAGTTAATTTTGTATCCATAACAACTCCTTTTAATTTTATTGTTTTATTTGAAGATTTGAATGAGGTTTTTGATTTTATTAAGCGGAAAGTTTTATATTGGCAAATCTGTCGGTGATACTGAAAAGCTCTTCGTTTATTTTCAAAAGCCTGTCAATGTTTGTAACAGGCTTTGAGGTAAAGTTTCTGCCAGTAAGAACATTTCTGCCTTTAATTCCGCCTCTGACTGAATTTTCTTCAATCCTGTTAAACACTTTCCATAAATCATTTCCCTCGTCTCCTTTTCTTTTTACTTTAAGCATTGATTCGTAATCTATTTCATGACAATCCTCAAACCTTATATCCTTTGCGGCTTTTGCAAGGGACAGCTGTTCGTAAGGTGAGAGTTCAATGCTTTTGTAAAGGGATATTTTCTCATTAAGATTCGGAAGATATTCGACTATTCTGTTTATCGCCTCTTCCACCTTGAAAGTGTTGTAGCCTATGTGTCTTATGTTAAAAGATTCAAACATACTGCTTGCAACCACAAGTCCGTTTTCACATACAAACCTGAACACTCCAAGTTTAATGATAAATGATGATGTTTTATCGTGGGAGTTAGTTAAAATAATCTCCGGAATGTCGTCTTCTTTTGTAAGGATATGGTCTAAGTGTCTGAATCTGATAAGGTGTTTCTGATAACCTTTTTTATTAAGGGTTCTGACCCTGCTTTCCTTTACTTCAACCGGATACCATCCGCTGTCCCTGAATACGTCAACCACACTGATTGTAGGGATAAAAGCGTATCTGTCGCTTACGTCTTCAATGGGATGAGCGGCAAACACGCTCGGTGCTTTTTTTCTTAATATTTCATTGCTTAACGGCATGTAATAACTCATTTTTTACTCCTTATGCTTTCTATTGTTTCTATGACCGCATCCATTGCGTAATACACCTTTTTCATACCTGAATACACCTTGAATAAAACATTCATAAAAGCCTCCTTTTTGAGTTTTTCTCATCTGTATATAACACAGAATTTCAACTTTTTTCATCTGCTCTGAAGCAGTGATTTGACCATATCCGCAACAATTACCGCTGCTTCAACAAGAACCTGAATTTCCCTCATTTTTTCTCCTTTTAATTAGATAGATTAAAAACCTAACAAGAACGGTGATTCTGAACATAATCTCTCCTTCATATATAGATACCTTGAAAAGAGGGGTTTTTCCGAAAAGATTTTGAAGTATGAAAAAGAGAGCATTGATACCGACAGTTTTGCCAAAATAAATGCATTACATTCAATTGTATTGTTTGTTTTAAAGAAAAAATCATCTTAGAAAAAACGATAAATGTGATACAATTTAATAATCAAAAGGGGAAAGGTTGAAAGTGGGACAGTTCAAAAAAATACTTTCAGATGCATCATCGCTTATACAGTCTTTAAGAAACATCGGATATTCTTTTGAAACGGCCGTTGCCGATATTATCAATAATTCCATTACCGCAAAGGCGAAGAATATTGATATTTTCTTTCAAAACAACAATAATCGTCTTCAGTTTGCAATACTTGACGACAAAATAGGGATGAGTGAAGAAGAACTATTTAATGCAATGAAACCTGGAAACATTAACTCTCTTGATTTAAGAAATGAAACAAATTTGAGAAGATTCAGTCCGAGATAAAAGACAACTTCTTTCTCAAAATGCAGACAATTGACGGTCATAAGCAAACAAGACAGCAATAGTTGGACTAATAAAATAATTGAAAAACTTAAATTTAAATAAAAAGGGATAGAAAATGAAACAAGAAAAAATCAATATAGAGCAAGTTATAGAAGATTTAGAAGTTGAAAAATTTGTTTTTCCAAAATATGTTACTCAAATTATTAATTTAGCAAATCAAAATGCTCAAGGAACTCGACCTAAAGTAGTAGGACAACTATCTGATTTAATTAATCAAATAGATGAAAAAACTTACAAAAAATGGAAAGAATATTACTTAGAAAATCATAAAGATAAAATAGATGTTGCTACAGAAAAAATTTGGCAAATGATTAGTAATTTCAAAGAAGCAATAGAAAAGATTGATAAAAATATGATTAAAAATTGGGTATATGATTTAATAATTAATAAAACTGCTGAGGGATTAATAATTCAAGAGTTTATATTGAAACATTTAGCAAATAAATATAATAAAACATATAGATTAGCTACTGCTGATGAAGAATCTCAAAATATAGATGGATTTATTGGAGATATTCCTGTTCAAATCAAACCTTATACATATAAAACTAAAACTAATGTTAAAAATGAAAATATAAAAATACCAATAATTTTTTACAAAAAAACTGATAAATATATAACAATAGAATATAACGAAAAAGATTTCATATAATAAAGAAATATTATGGCTTATACTGGTGGTGAATTAAACTATTTAAATGGAAAATATGGAATTTCAGCCCCCTATAAAAGTGTTCCGATTATGAAATTAATAAGAAAACACAAACCGAAAACTCCTGATGAGTTAAAAAAGTTAATAGAAGAGCATTTTAAATATGATTGTAGATGTGGAATAAAAAGTAAAGGAACTATTGAAACTTTTGGTAAAAATTTATATGAAGCTCAAAAAAAAGAATGGGGAAAATATAAATATTCTTTGGAAGAATGTATAGAGTGGGAATATAATTTATTTGTTATTAATAGTTTAATTGGGAATAAAATGGAACAGGAAGCAATAAAAAAACTAAAAGAAAAACTTCCTTATTTAGAAATAAAAGAAAGTTCGGACAAAGAAGATGAAGATTTTAGGGTTGATTTAATAGTAAAAAATGGTAATGAAATTGTGTGTGGTATTCAAGTGAAACCTGAAAGTTTTAATTTTGTAAGAAAAAATGTAATTCTCTTTAACAGAAATGCAAATCAAAATTTTTCAGTAGATGTTTATTATTTATTTTATAATGATAAATTGGATTTTGTTAATTTAGATGAAATTTACGAAAAAATTAAAGGAAATAAATGAGTATACATTATCACTTAATCAATTGTGATTCAATAGATATTTTAAAAAGTTTTATAGAACAAAGAGAAATTGGAATAAGAATGCCTCCTTTTAAAAATCATATAACTAAAAAAAACATACATTCTTCAGTAAGAATGTGTTGGGATATTCTGGCAGATGTAGCAAGAATAAAAAGGGAAGACCGCGTATTTTTACACAGTCAAGGACAAATTATTGGAACCTTTATCGTTACTAATAACCCATACACTACTGAAAACTTTATACTAAACGCAAATAAAAATTATTGGAATGAAAATTTTGATTATGTTAAGGAAACAATTAATAGCGGAGAATATATAATAAAAATTCCAATTGAAATAGAGATTAATTATGATTTTTTACCTATGGAAATCATTTTTGATTATATAGCGAAAAATTTTATAACCTCTCTTCCTGTGAGATTAAGATATGAAGATAAAAATAAAACAATTAAAGGTTTAATAAAAAAAGATTATTTTTTAATTGATAAAATTTTCAAAAATTTTTATCCATTTGCTACTTATAATCTTATTAATTTAAATTTACTACAGCATGGAACATCAAATTTAAATTTTAATTTGACAGAGGATTTATATGAAAAAAATTTAGAAGCATTTTTAGTAGATTTATTAAGAAATAAGGGATGGAATGTTTTAAATACAGTTCCATTAGGTTATTTGAAAATGGCAGATTTATTAACTTGGATGGAAACATCTGATGGTTTTATACATAGCGTTAATATTTGGGAACTAAAATCTGATAATAATCATTATAAAAATTTTGAGCTTTTTAAAAAAGAGATGAAAGAACTTCAAAACAGAGCTGCTTTTTTACCAAATTTTTTTAATCAAAACTTAATTAGTATTTTTGGAAATTTCATTGCAAAGAGATATTGGGATAGTTTTGATTATGATATAGATAAGTTAATATTACCTATTGGTAATATTAATGAAATAAACTTTTTTAATATCCCATTGGATTTTAAAGCAAAGGTGGTGTAAATTTATTATATTTACATATTATTTGTTTATCTTTTTTTTCTATTTGAGTAATAGAATAAAAATCAATTTCTTTTTCTTGAGATGTCATAACAGGTAATTTTAAATTTTCATTGTAATGTTTAAAAGATTTATTTTTTTGTTTTTTATAATCTTCTATAAATTTTTTATGAGAATTAATTCTATTATTTATATAGTGTTCTGTTATTGTTTTAAGATTATTGAATCTTTCTTTTATTAAATTTTCAAAAGACTCATCTATTTCATATCCGATGGAATTTCTTCCAAGAATTGCACATGCAATAGTTGTAGTTCCTGTTCCAAGAAAAGGGTCTAAAACAATGTCTTCATAAATTGAAAACATATTTATTAATCTTAAAGCTAATTCTAATGGAAAAGCTGCATTTCTATCTCTATTTGTTTTATGAGATTTATCAATTGTTTGATTTTCTCCTACAATATCTTTCCATACATCAGAAAACCAGTTATTTCTTTCTTCCCAAAAAAAAGCACTTTTTCTTCTTTTTATGGTTTCTTCTTTATTGAATTTTCTTTTATTACCTTTTCTAAATATTAAAATATATTCATGTTCTAATGTTACATAAGCATTTACAGGCAACATTCCTGAACCCATAAATTTATTAGGCTTATTTGATGTTTTTCTCCAAATAATTGGTGGAAGAGATTGCATTCCAAGAGATTGCATAAATTCTATAATTTTTACATGATTAGTAAATAATTGAAAATTTTTATTTAAAGTTCTTGTTGCATCTCCTATATTTATAGCAATAATTCCACCTTCTTTTAATACTCTAAAACATTCTTTCCAAGTTCTATTTAATTCTCTGTGCATTAACTGAAATGCAGTTTTAAAATCATTTGTATTAAAAGAATCTTTTATTTGAGGATTCATATTAAAAAATATTTCATCCCACATTTCAATCATAGGATATGGTGGAGAAGTCACAATTAAATTAACGCTTTCCTTTTCTATATGTTGCATATTTTGAGAATTTTCAAAGATTAAATTATGATTAGTATTCATCATTATCCTTTATCTTTTTTAGTTTTTTACAATTTTGTTGCATTTCTATTAAATGATTTAATATTATTTCTGCATATTTTGGTATTTTTTTATTTATCTTCCATTTTGTAATAGTGGTATGATTAATTTCTAAAAAATTTGCAAATTTTTGTTTTGTTAATCCTATCTCTTTTAGAGTTTCTTCAAATTTTTTGAAATCCAATCTTTATTCCTTTAAGAAATTTTCATACCATTATATCATAAAATAGGATTTTATAGCATAAATAATGTGAAAATTTCTTAACGCTTTATCTATATTTAAATATGATATTAAAAAACAATAAAAAATTTAAATAATCTATTTTTTTAAGCTTTTTATATTATTAAATTGCGTATTTTTCTATGTTTGTATTTGCATTGCACCACCTATTGAATCACTTATTGCACTACTTACTAAAAAAAGGTTTCATTATTTTATTTTTGTTTTAAAACCTCTAAAAGATACTCGTCTTCTATCGGTTCAATTATAAGTTCAATGATTTCATCAATAATTGCGGCTGATTCTTTAGCTTCTTTTGTATTTTAATTTTCGAGTTTATCCAATATATCTTCCAAACTTTTAGCAAAAGAGAGAAGTTCTTTTTTATTTTCAATTATTTCATTTTCCGGCAGTGATTTAATAATATCCCTTATAACATCTGCTTTGCCAAAAAGTTTGAAGTAAGATTCATTTGGATTAAATTGAAACATTTTTTTAAGTTTAGTTCTAAAATCATTTTTTTCTTTATTCATATAATTTGACCACTTATTTGACTACATATTTGACCACCTGTCAATTGAGCCACCCATTGAGCTACTATTGAGCCTCTTTTTGAGTATTAATGTTTATTTTAAATTTCTCATAAATATCAATTAAATGCATAATTCTTTTTTCAATATTAAGTTCTTTTGCGTATTCTAACAGTTTTTCTCTGCCCACCATTTTATATAAATTTATAAAATCCCTGAATGTAAAATAGTTTTTCAGGTATGTTTTAACAAACACATCTTCCCTGACTTCACTACCGTCACTGACACTCCAAAAATAATCGGCGTAAAATTTTGATTTATCGAGTTTGATTTTATGCATCTATTGCCTTTTGCAAATAAAGCTTAATGATTTTTTCTTTTAAAACATTCTCTTTATCCTCAATATCGGCAAAATAACTGTATTCATTCTCTTCACTGAAATCCAGACTTTCACTTCCGTCGTCTTTAAAATTTTCAATGTATTCCACAAATGTTTTGTCATATTCCATTGCCGTATATTTATCAATTGTGTCAATATCTAAAATATTTTTATCAAGTAATACAAAAAAAATCTCTTATTTTGTTTCTTCTAAGAAGGGCTAAAAGTTTTAATTCAGCCACTCCTTTTAAACTTAAAACTTTTACACCCTCTATTAACTCAAAATCATTTTTATATTTTTCCAAAACAGCAAGCCTTACAGGGTCGTTTGGATAAAAAAATTCAACTTTAATTCCCTGTATGTTAAACATCATTTTATATTTTTTTAAATCTTCACCTGTGTTTATTCTAAATATACTTTCATTCGGGTCCGGAATATATCTTCCGTCCAGTTTAACATTTAAAGCCAATAGTCTGTTGAAATCCAATTTTTGAGTACCTATTAAATCAATATCGTATGAAATTCTGTGATTTAAATAAAAAGCCAATGCACTTCCGCCGATGAAATAAAAATCATTGATAAAATCTTCTTCTGCAAAGGCTTTTAGCAATGCTTTGATATTTTCTATCATTGTAAATCTTTTTTATCTGCATTATACCACATCTGTTAAAAACCCTTCCCACCATTTAAGAAGCTCTCTTCTCTCTTCCAAAAAATCGGTTCTTAAATATGCCTGAGTTACCTTATTACCGATTTTGTGATGAAGTTGTGCTTCAATTACTTCAAACGGAAACTTATGTTCTTTGTATTTTTCAGCTGCAATTGTTTGAAATGAACTTCGCCATCCATGCGGTGTATGAACTCCCTGATATCCAAGTTTCTTATATTGATAAGGTAAAAAATTTTCGCTTATTGACTTATTAGTTTTACTTGAAATAAACACATACTCCATATCACCGCTAAATTGTTTAAAGTATTCAAGAATTTCCAGCAAAGTATCTGTAAGAGGCAGTCTGAAATCAGAATGAGCCGCTTTCATACTCTCTTTTGGAAAAATTATAATCTTTTTATTCCAGTCAATGTATTTCCATTTTAAGTTTCTCATATTACCGTTACGAAGCAATGTCAATGCCTGAAACTGTAAAATTTTAGAAGTGATAGAATTATTCATTTCAAGTATTATTTTATATAGCTTTCTCAATTCATTTTCATCGGTAATTGCGTCCATATGCTGTTCTGTATGTTTTGGTAAAATCCTGTCAAGTTTGATTGAATAAGCTGGGTTATACTCTAAATAACCGTTATCCACTGCAAATTCGAACATGTCTTTAATTATATTAAGTACTTCTTTTGCTTTGTATGTTTTATTGCCCGCACGTGTTGCGTTTTTAAGTTTCATTTTAGGCACTTTTTTAACAAGTGCCAATATTTCATCTTTGCTTACTTCATTTATAAATCTGCTACCAATATAAGGAATTACGTAATTATTAAATGTGCCGACATAGTTTTTCTTAAATCTTGCTTCGCTTACATTATGCTTTTTAATAGCTAAATACTCTTCTATCAAATCTGTTATACGCTTTTTATTTTGTTCTCTTATTAATTCTTCCTGTTGCTGTTTTTTATATATATTAGGGTCTATACCTTTTTCAAGCAGAAGTTTTGCTTCTCTTGCAATCTCCCTTGCTTCTTTTAAACTCACAACAGGATATTCTCCAATTGCATAATAGCTTCTCTTCTTACCGTAGGTATATCTAAGTCTCCAAACATAGCCTGATTTTGTTTTGTGAAGTGCAAGTCCTGATATAGCCCCGTCACTAATTTTAGATGAACTTTTTTTAATTTCGGCTTTGATTTTTTTATCTGTAAGAGGTTCATTTACTTTTGGCATAATAGTCCTTTGATAGTCCATCTGATAGTCCAAAAAATTATAGCAAATTATAGACTGTTATGGAAAAATACATACGAACAACTCCCAATAATTCCGCAAATTAAGGGATTTAATGGAAAAGAATGTATTATTACAAACACTAATTAAGTGCCTCTCTCCCGCACCATTTAAAACTTTCATTTTAAATATCATCTTTTATTTTTTCATCAAAATATTCTAAAAACATTTTTACAGCAAATTGTAAATCTTCTGGATAGTTTTCAATATTTAACTTTCTAAGTTTTCTTTCAATATAATCATAATCTAAAAAATCGGCAATATCTTTATATAAAAATTTCTTTTTTTCTTTTACATAATAATTTCCAATAGTTTGACTATAAACTATTGAGCTAAATAATTTTAGAAAATGTAAAAGTTCATCAATATCTTTAATTTTTGAATTGACATATTCTTTTAAACTATTTTCGTCCAATTCTTTCCATCTATACAATAAAAAAAGTGAGATTTTATCATCTTTAAAACTATACTGTTTTGCCCATTCTTTTATCTTATTTTTTAAAATGTTTTTTAATTCATTAACTTGTTCATCACTAATTATTTTTTCATCATCATAAGCTTTTTCATTATTTTTAACAATAGAAAAAACTATAAAAACTGGAATATCAATATTATTTTTAACTTCTTCTAAAACTTCTTTTAAAATTTTAAACCTTACACTTTTATTTTTAATATTTTCTAATAATTTTAAAATAATTCTTGCTATTCTACTCTCTTTTCCAATTTCAAACATTCCTCTTATTTCAGGAAAACTATTTCCTTCTTCCATTAAAACCTTTATAATATTTTTAGTTTTACTCTCATCAATTTTTTCTAAGTAATCTTCTAATTTTTCTAAAAATTTATATATTTTTCCTTTTTCATTTAGTAATTTTATTATTTTTCTTAACTCATCTTCATCAGAAGCACTTTCAATATACATACTCATCTGAGTTTTAGTTAAAATATCTTCACTTAATGATACTTTAAAATATATTTCAAAAGTTTCCGGATCACAAATTTTTGCTTCTTTTCTACATTCTTTTTCAAAACCTAAATAATTACTTTCATAAATAGCAGGAAATAATTCTTTTAATAATTTTTTATATGTTTCTTTTTTAAGTTTTTGTAAGTAATTGCTCATATTTTCGATATGCTCTTTTTTTATATTATAATCAGTATTATCTATACTTATTTTTAAATAAATTTCAGAGTTATTTTTTATATCTTCATAAATTTTAGGTTCAAAAACCTGAAAAGCAGTTATTACCATAAGATCCACAATATTTACATCTTTTCCAATAGCAAAAAAGTTAAACCTAAAAACATTCATAAACCTAATTATATCTCTAATATTTTTAAAAAAATCTTTAAACCCACTATAATAAATACTAGCCCAATATTCTTTATCAAAATCCTCTTCATCTATATCCACTAACACTTCATTTAAGTGCTTAACTAAAATATCAGAGATTATATCTTCTGAAATAAATGGCACTTCTATAGGAACATGAACTATTTTTTCTAGATACTCACTTCCATTACCTTTTTGCACATCTTCTAAAGCTTTAACAACAACATCTCTTTCCATCGAAATTAAATAAATTGTATTGGGGAAATTTGCTAAAGATCTAATTAATTGAAATATTTGTTTAATTTCAGTATTATTTAACCTATCAATATCATCAATAATTATTAAAATTTTCTTATCAAAACTTTTTAAATTCTCTTCTATAGAAGCTTTGATTTCAGATAAGTTTTTTGATTTTAACTCTCCCCATTTTTTAACACTTTTCCCAAGTGCTTTAAATGTACTTGAAAATGTAGTACTTAATAAAAAAATCGTAGGTTCTGGAATTTGTTTAAAAACATCAAAAAAATTTGCATAAGCTTCAAGTTCTTCACCTATTTCTTTAGCTTTTTCTCCATAATTTTTATATTTAATTGTTCTAGAAA
>Ga0256843_1002404_pt1 | contig 13700 bp, 15 predicted proteins | sample AlvinellametaG_FD_191572 | JGI IMG/M metagenome (GOLD analysis project Ga0256843, IMG submission 191572) | Pompeii worm associated microbial communities from hydrothermal vent at the East Pacific Rise, Pacific Ocean - Alvinella | ecosystem: Host-associated > Annelida > Integument > Unclassified ... | reverse complement strand
ATAAGCAACAAAAGGGAGTACAGCAGTTAGTATATACTTCATTTTCACCCCTTAACGAGAGAGTAAGGCTTGCAAACTCTCCTGTGGATTTTTCCCCTCTAACATCTCATACACTTCCCGTGCAATAGGAAGATATAAGTCATTTTTCTTTGCTAAATCATAAAGAGCATAGGTAGTTCCTATCCCCTCAGCAACCTCTCCCAACTCTTTTAAAATCTCCTCTTGGCTTAACCCTTTTGCTATCCCTTGCCCTACTCTAAAATTTCGACTCATTGTTGATGATGCTGTTAAAAAAAGATCCCCAGCACCACTTAAACCTATGAAACTTTCTGTTTGTGCTCCATAAAAAGCACCAAAACGTTGCATCTCTACAAGCCCTCGAGAGATGAGTGATGCCGAAGCATTTTTTCCAAGACACAGTCCATCAGTAATACCTGCAGCAATAGCAATAACATTTTTATACGCCCCTGCTATTTCAGCGCCTATTACATCAGATGAAATATACCCTTTTATAAAAGATGGAAATAAAGAAGTAAACTCTTTTGCTAATGCTTCATTTGTTGAATTCACAACCAAAGCTGTTGGGAGCGATGCCATCACCTCTGTTGCAAAAGAAGGACCAGATAAAAAAGCAATATTTTCATCCGGAACATACTCTTTGTAAATCTCATTTAAAAAACGACCACTTGAAGCTTCTATACCCTTAGATGCCACAAGAATTTTTTGATTTTTAAAGGTAAAATATTCTTTAAGCCATTTTCCTATTGCTTGTGCAGGCACTGTAATGATAAGATACTCACACTCAAGTACCTCTTCTAGCGTTACAAAGTTTTCTATCTCTCTCGTATTTCTTGAGTAAATAAAAACCTCATTTTTTTCACTCATTGCAAAGGCTAAAGCACTGCCCCACTTACCAGCTCCAATGACTCCAATTGACATAGCGTTTACTCCCTATCTTTTTTTCAAACTCTTGAATATCATTTTCATACCCAACAATAACTAAAATATCACCAGGTTTAATGACATGATTTTCTACTTTCGAAGAGTATATAAATTCACTCTGCATATCGCTATGCATAACAGATAATACAATTATACCGTTATATCGACTCCAATCAATATTTGAAAGTAACTCATTATTAAACTGACTCTCTTTTGAGATTTTAATCTGTGCAATTTTTAAATCACTCTCTTCGTATAAAATACTATTTAAAACCTTACTTGATATTGGCTTTTCAAGCATATTTGTAATAATCTCAGAAGTGGTCTCAACTAGTGGTATCACTTTATTAGCACCAGCCATTTTTAGCTTATTTGCACTTTCAGTATCTGAAGCAATCGCAATAATATTGAGTTCTTTAAAATAAGCACGTAAAGATATTGTCAAGAAAATATTTTCTGCTGTATCTTCAAGTACACAAAATGCTATAGACTTTTCAGTGTTTAAGTTCTCTTCTATATTTTCCCAACTATCACTCAAATCAAAATGCTCTACAGTATAATTTTCATCTTGATCTATATTATCATCAGATAATGAAAAAATACGAATAGATTCATACTGATCTTGTACATTTTCTATAATTTCAAAAGCATACTGGTTATAGCCAAAAATAAGTGCTGTAGTGCTATCCATTTCTCACCTTTGTATGGAGATGCTTTTCAAACTCTTGAATAAAAACCTTATAACCTATGACAAGGAGATAATCTCCGTTTTCGATAATAGTACTATCAATAGGGTTAAAATAAAACCTATCATATTTATGTTTATAAATACCAAGAAGTACGACTCTATATTCTATATTTCCAAGCTCTTCAACAGTTGTAAAATTCTCAACTATACGAGAAGTGATTCCTATCTCATCAACCATAACATTTGCACTATCACTTCTAAGCTCATGAATCACTTCAAAAGCAACAGGTTTTCCAACTAACTCTTTTGTAATAAGTCCAACTAATTCCTGAGGATATACTATTTTGTTAATACCTGCAAACTCTAATTTTTTTCTATTTGTATCATTGATAAGTAAAGAAAGAATAAATACATTTTTATTTAAAGAGCGAATTGTCAATGCAGCATATACATTTTCAACATCATCCTCTCTCAAGCATAAAATAGCCTTCACTTGTTTATCTATATCAATGTTGAGTTTTTTGTAGCTTTCAATAGCCCCAGGATTATAGTGCAAAGCGATAAAACCATCTTTTTGAGCTTCAGCTATTCTTGTTGCATCATCATCTAGAACAATTATTTTTCGACCATTTTTTGCAAGCTTACAACTCACCTCTTTTGCAACTCTTTCATAACCACATACAAGGTAAAAATTTTTGAGTTTAGAAACATCTTCTATGGTTTTTATCTCTTTAATCTCATAAAGCTTTTCTGTAAAAGCAGAAACAAAAAGTGATGTTGTAAATGCTAAAACAGCGATACCTGCTGTAATCACGAGTATAGCAACAACACGCCCCTCACCCGTTACAGCTGTAACATCACCATACCCAACAGTAGAGATAGTTACTATAGACCAGTAAAAAGCATCAAAAAGGGTATTTATAGGAGAGTTGTCATTATTTGCTTCCATTACATAAATCAAAACAGAAGAGACAAATATAACAATGGAAGCAAAAATGGCTAAAGTAAAAAATTCGAACTTTTTTGTTGCTAAAACACTTGAAAGAGTCTGAAAACTTTTTGCATAACGGAAAAGTTTAAAAACTCTAAAAAGGATAAATATACGTAATAATCTCAACTCATGGAAAAATGGTAAAATAGCCAACAGGTCAATAATAGCCTGAACAGAAAGCATATAAGAAAGCTTTACATGTAAGACTTTTTTAAATGCTTTATAAAGGTTCACTTCACGGAGTAAGAAGGTATCATGCTCAGCTCTTTGAACAATTATTTCACTAACACTACTATGCACCCATAAACGGAGCATATACTCGATAAAAAAGACAAGTGAAATAACATAGTTACTAAAAAAAAGGAGGTAGTCGTTTACATGAAACTTCACTTCTCTGATTAAGACAGCCACACTTATAAAAATGAGAACCATCATTGAGATATCTACATATTTTTTATAAGGTGACTTATCATTTTCTAAGAGATTATAAAAAAATCTCTTTTTTGCCTGATATGACTGCGATGTTTGAAGAAAATAGGCAGCATCGAGTATCAGACGTTTTAACATAGTTTTATCCTAGTTTTGCTTTGAGAATCTCATTTACAGCTTGAGGATTTGCACTTCCTTTACTTGCTTTCATAACTTGCCCAACAAAGAAACCAAAAAGTTTTTCTTTTCCAGCTTTATACTGTTCTACTTTATCTTGGTTAGCATTGATAATCTCATCACACATTGCTTCAATAGCACCTGTATCTGTCATCTGTTTTAAACCAAGTGTATCAATTGCATCATCAACACTTACATCTTCGTTTTGCATGAGATAGTCAAGAACCTCTTTTGCTGCTTTTCCAGAAATAGTCTTATCATCAATACGTTTTACCAAAAAGCCTAATTTATTTGCATCAACTGGTGAGTTTACAATTGTTACATCACCTTTTAAACGTGCTGGTAACTCTACTGTTAACCATGTTGTTGCTGTTTTAGCACTTACACCATCAACACAAAGCATCGTTTCAAAAAAGTTTGCCATCTCAACACTTGAAGTGATAACAGCTGCATTATATGCACTCATACCGTATTCACTCATAAAACGCTCTTTTTTTGCATCTGGAAGTTCTGGAATCTGTGTATATTTCTCTAGCATTTCATCAGTTACTACACATTTTAGTAAATCTGGCTCAGGGAAGTATCTATAATCAGCTGCTTCCTCTTTTCCACGCATAGAACGAGTCTCTTGTTTTACTTGATCAAAGAGTCTTGTTTCTTGCACTATCTCCTCATCGTAAGTACCATCTTCCCATGCTTCGATTTGTCTTTGTACTTCCACTTCAATAGCTTTTTGAATAAATTTAAATGAGTTGATATTTTTTATTTCAACACGAGTATAAAGTTTTTCATCTCCTTGAGGACGTATAGAAACATTCACATCAACACGAAATGACCCCTCTTGCATATTTGCATCACCTATATCTGTATAACGGATAATAGAGTGAAGCTTTTTCAAATATAAAATCGCCTCTTCTGCACTTCTCATATCTGGTTCACTTACTATCTCTAAAAGTGGTGTTCCAGCACGGTTTAAATCTACTTTTGAGATATCACCATCATGAATATTTTTTCCAGCATCAGCTTCAATATGTGCACGGTTAATACGAATAGTTTTTTCACTTCCATCTTCAAAATCTATCGTTAATTTTCCATGTTCTACAATTGGAGTATATAACTGAGTAATTTGATATGCTGATGGAGAATCAGGATAGAAGTATGACTTTCTATCAAAATAAGAAACTTTGTTGATAGTTGCCTCAATGGCTGTCCCTAACATGATAGACTTATGAACAACCTCTTTATTAAGAACAGGTAAAGCCCCAGGAAGTGCTAAACAAGTTGGACAAGTATTTGTATTTTGTTTATGGTTAAAACTCGTAGGACACGAGCAAAAAAGTTTAGTTTTTGTATTTAACTGTACATGGACTTCAAGCCCTATAACTACCTCAAACATAGTTTTCCTTAAAATAAGTGTATTAGTGGTTTTATTCTATCGAAGATATGCTTTAAAATAGGTAATAAGTGCTTATTTTGTAGAGTTTGTGTAGATTTTTTCCAAAAGTTCAGTTTGTTTTTTTGCTTCACGTAGTCGTTGTTTATTTACTAAAAATGCATCCAATCCTAAAACAAGAAAAAGAGTTATTATAATGTAAAACAATGTTACAAAAGATGAAAATATAAGTCCAAAAGAAAGGAAAGATTTAAAAGTTATCAGAGCACCAAAGAGGACAATAGCCCATGATGCTCCAAGCAAAAAGCCTATAATACGTTCATATATATCTTTTTGCATAAAATTGCTTAGTGCTCTTCTACGATGATTGCACCAGCAAGGTAAACGTATGTAAGCATCATAAAGATAAATGCTTGTAAAAATGCACCAAAAGTTAAAAGTGCAAAAGGAATAAGTGGAAGAACCCATGGAACTAGCATTAAGATAACTGCTAAGAACATATCGTCACCCTTGATATTACCAAAAAGACGGAAGCTAAGAGAGATAATACGAGAAAAGTGAGAAACAATCTCAACAGGGAACATTAACCACGCTAACCACCAAACTGGACCAGTAAAGTGTTTGAAGTATTTTACAACACCATGAGTTTTAATACCAACATAGTTATAGTAAACAAAAACAGTAAGTGCTAAAGTTAATGTCATATTTAAATCAGCTGATGGCGCTTCAAACCCTGGAACAATACCAATAAGGTTTGCGATACCTACAAATAAACCAATTGTTGCTACTAATGGAAGATATTTTCTTGCATGGAGTTTACCCATAACATCTGTACCCATCTGTAAAACACCACCGATGTATGCTTCCATAACATTTTGTGTACCTTTTGGTACAATTTGAAGATTTGACATCGCCATTTTTGCTAACATTACAGCTATAGCTGCTGACAATACCATATGTGTCATAAACAGAAATTCTTTATGCTCTGATATGATTCCGAAAAAAGTAAACATTTCACCCATAGGAGTGCTCCCTCGTCTTTAAAATTACGCAATTGTACTCAAACTTGCATTAAATTATTCTAAGTCTTGCTATAATTCACCCAAATTAATTCAATTTATGGAGAGTTCTTATGAATCTACTAAAAACTATCACCCTATTGGGTCTTGGTGCATCACTAACATTTGCAAATATGCAACAAAAAAATAATCCTGAGATTAAAGAGGTTATCCAAAAAGGACACAAAACAACACAACTACTTTTAAAAACACTTGGCTCAAATATGAAAAAACAGATGAAATCGGGCGGGCCTATGCAAGCATTGGATTTTTGTTCAAATGAAGCGTATACACTTACTGAAAAGGTAAATACTCAACTTGAAAAAGGTGTAAGTGTCAAAAGAATCAGTCTAAAATACAGAAATCCCCTCAACAAACCTGCTGAAGATGAAGCTAAAATTTTACATTCTTTAGAAAGTTTACAAAAAGAAAATGTCATTTTACCTAAGCATATTATAGAAAAAGTAGATGAACATACATACAAAGTATATAAACCTCTTGTTATCAAAAAACAAGTATGTTTAAAATGTCATGGAGATGTAACAAACCAAAAACTAAAAAAAGCTATTAATGAAAGATACCCAGAAGATAAAGCACAACACTATAAAATGGGTGATTTACGTGGAGCTGTTGTTGTAACAGTAGATACATCAGCTAAGTAGGTTTTTCCTACTTAGCAAACTCAATAGCACGACTTTCTCGAATAACATTTACCTTGATTTCACCAGGGTACTGTACTTTTTCTTCTATCTCTTTCGCTATCTCTCTAGCCAATAAAACAGATTCATCATCGTTAATAAGAGAAGCATTTACAATTACTCTTACTTCCCTACCGGCATTTATAGCGTATGCTTGTTTCACACCTGTATGTTCAGAAGCAATATCTTCAATCTCTGTTACTCTTTTTAAGAAGCTTTCTAAAACTTCTCTTCTTGCACCAGGTCTTGCAGCTGAAAGTGCATCAGCAGCACAAACAGCACCACACTCTACTGAAAGTACCTCTTGATGACCATGATGTGCATAAATGGCATTAATCACAACCTCATCTTCATTGTAACGACGACATATTTCAGCACCCAAATCAACATGATTACCATCATGGTCATGTGTCAGTGCTTTTCCTATATCATGAAGTAATCCTGCTCGTTTTGCTAAAATAGGATCTCCACCCATCTCACTTGCCATTACACCAGCTAGATGAGCTACCTCTAATGTGTGTGCCAACGCATTTTGTCCATACGACGCTCTATAACGTAAACGCCCAATAAGTTTCATAAGTTCAGGGTGCATTACACCAACATTCAACTCAGCAACCAACTCCTCACCCTCGTGAAGAATTTTTGATTCAAATTCATCTGAAACTTTTTTATAAATCTCTTCAATGCGTGCAGGTTGAATACGACCATCTTCTATAAGAAGTTGCAATGTTTTTGTAGCAATTGCCCTTCTATAAAGATTAAAACTACTCACAACAATAGCATTTGGAGTATCATCTATAATGATGTCAACACCTAAAAGCATCTCAAGAGCTTTAATATTTCGCCCCTCTTTTCCGATAATACGACCTTTAAGCTCATCAGAATCCAAATGTACTAAGTTTGTTAATCGTTCACTTGCAAATTCTCCTGCAAAGCGACTTGTTGCCTGAGCTAAAATAAAGTTTGCTTTACGTTCAGCTTCCTCTTTTGCTCTACTTTCATAACGTCTTACAATATGAGCAACTTCCCCTCGAGATTTTTCTTCTATTTTTTCAAATAAAATACTTTTTGCTTCTTCTTGTGTCATACCTGCACAATGTTCTATAGCATGTAAGGCTTCATCTATCTTCGTTTCGTAGCGTTTTTTAAGGAGTTCTAATGATTTTTCATTTCTCTCTAAATTGATTTTTTGTGCTTTTAATGCTTTAATCTGAGAATTTAATTTATTTTCTTCTTCTATTTTATAAGCTTCAAATTTTTTCTCTTTAGCAACAAGAGCTTCTTCTCTTTGTGTAAAATCTGCTCTCACACGTGTTTTAACACTCTCAAACTCTTTTTGCGCTTCTATCTCCATCTCTTTAGATTTTAATTTAGCTCTTTCTAAAAGTGTTTGTGCTTCGTTTTCTATAGCATTTGCTTTTGCACGAGCCTGTTGTATATATATGTCAAAGTTTGCACTTGTAATCTTTTTAGAGATGAAAAACCCGACAACTCCACTGACAGTGGCTATACCACCACCAAGTAGTATCTCATTTAACATCTGTAGTCCTTAATATTTTCTTTTTTCTAGTGTTGCACATGGTGTAACCAAAAGGTTACATGTAATGTCATAATCATCACATATTTTCTCTTGCGTAAAACAAAGTTGTGGTTGTACAAAAATTATATATGGTCTTTTACGCAGTTTTGCAAAAAAACGATCATACATCCCCTTGCCAAAACCTATTCTTTGAAAATTTCCATCTACACCAATGCTTGGCACTATCATTATATCTATGTTTTTAATCTGTCTTAGTGAATTGCCAGCTTCATAAACACCAAATTTTTTTCGTGTAAGTGGCAACCTAAATGGTACCATTTTAAAACTTTCGCCTTCCATAAATGGTAAATAAACATCTTTTTTTCTTCTCATTTTTTGCAGTAGTTTTCTTATGTCTGCTTCAAAATCTAAGGGATAATAAAAAAGTATTCTTTTCCCCTGCTGTTTTTCAATCACTTTTTCCAAAGTAGACATCAAACGTGCCATTTGATAGTTTTTATTGTATTGAGGAAGTTTTTTCATCTTTTGAAGACATTTTTTTCTAAAAATAGTTTTTGTTAGAGTCATATTAAATCTTTATCGCTATAATTTTGCTTCTTTTTAGACTTCTTATAGTAAAAAGTCTATACTATTTTACACAAATAAATAAAATAAAGGTCAAATACTAATGCTAAAAACCTCTCTCATCTCTGTACTTGTTCTTGGTACCCTTTTTATACAAGGGTGTTCTAAGGGTAAAGAGGAGCAACATATAACGACTGTTGCAAAGACACAACCTAAAAAAAATCCAAATGAATTTACACTTCAAACTCTTACAAATGAACCCCTTACTATAGAAAAAGCAGAAAATGGTTTTCTTCTCAAAGGAGAGCCTGAAACTATTTTACTTTTAGATGTTTTTGCTACATGGTGTCCACCGTGTCAAGCTTCAGCTGCACATTTAAGTTCATTACAAAAAAAATACAAAAAGAAAATCAAAATTGTTGGAGTTTCCATCGAAGATGGTGTACCACGTTCTGCTTTAGAAGAGTTTCAAACACAACATAATGCAGACTATACTCTTGTTGATTCTCCTGAAAATCGCCGTCTTATTAACACAATGGCAGAACAACTCAAACTTGGTCATAACTTTGGCATTCCACTTCTAGCAATCTATAAAAATGGTAAACTCGTTCGTTTTTATCAAGGTATGGTAGAAGAGGAATTTATTGAGAGTGACATCAAACAAGCGTTAGGAAAATAATATGTTTGGCTTTATAAAAAAATCACTCAACAAAACAGTAGAAGCGATAAAAACTGTCGCTCCAAAAAGAAAAATCACTTTTACAAAAGATGAACTTGAAGATATCTTGCTTGAAGCTGATGTTGAATATGATTTAGTAGAACTTATTTTAAATGAGATTTATCAAGATAAAGTCTCTCGAGAAATTTTACGTTCTAAACTTCTAGCAACACTTGCAAATTCACACTATCAAGAAGTTGAATATACAGCTCCTTTTGTGGAACTGATTGTCGGTGTTAATGGTGCGGGGAAAACAACAACTATCTCAAAATTAGCACTTCGCTATAAAAATGAAGGGAAAAAAGTCCTTTTAGGTGCTGGGGACACTTTCCGTGCAGCTGCAATTGAGCAACTTACATTATGGGCACAACGACTTGATATTCCTATTGTCTCTTCAAAGCAGGGTCATGACTCTTCAGCAGTAGCGTATGATGCTATAGACTCTGCAAAAGCAAAAGGGTATGACCATGTAATTATAGATACAGCTGGTCGTCTTCATACACAGACAAATCTTGCAAATGAACTCAAAAAAATCAATCGTATCTGTAACAAAGCACATGAGGGAGCACCTCATAGGACTGTTCTTATTATAGATGGCACACAAGGTAACTCTGCTATCACTCAAGCAAAAGCTTTTAATGAGATGATAGGTGTTGATGGTATCATCATCACAAAATTAGATGGAACAGCAAAAGGTGGAAGTATTTTCTCTATTGCTCATGCACTTGAACTTCCTATACTTTACGTTGGAACTGGGGAACAGCCTGAAGATTTAACTCCTTTTGACAAATATGAATTTGTTGACAGTCTTCTTGATGCTCTTTTTGAAGAAGAAGAGAAAGAAGACAAAGAAAAGAAAAAAGAGATAACACAACAAAAAGAGGAAACAACTGTAGAAGAAAAACAACCTACACAAACACCTCAAGAGGATGAAAAAGAGTTAAAACAAAAACGTTTAGATGAATTTTTACTCAAAGAAAGACTTATTTATCTTAAAGATATTTCAGAAAATGTTGTTCTTGTCAACTACTCAAATACACCTGTAGATACGCAAATAGAATACAAAAATAACCAATGGAGTTATGTTAAATAGCTTTCACTCCCCTATAATATGGCAAAATATTTCATTTTGTCATATTTTCTTCTTCCTGTAGATAACTTTCACTATACTATTTTTATTAAACTAAGGAAACTTTTACAATGGCAAAGAAAAAAATACTCTTTGAGTGTCAACATTGTGGTATGACCACACCAAAATGGATGGGAAAATGTACAAACTGTGGTGCATGGGACAGTTTTATAGAACTTAATGAACATCAACAAGAAGTTGTCAAACAAACAAAATCAACCTCTTCATCTTCAGCTAAAGCTGTAAGTATTAATGACATTGTTGAAGAAGAGGTCTATAGATTTTCCTCTTTAGATAAAGAGCTCGATACTGTTTTAGGGGGAGGCATTGTACCAGGGAGTCTTACACTTATAGGAGGAAGCCCTGGTGTTGGAAAATCAACTCTCTTACTCAAAGTGGGCTCAAATATAGCCTCAACCTCCAAAAATGTTTTATATGTAACAGGGGAAGAATCTGCTGGACAGATTAAACTTCGAGCCAACAGACTCTCCTCAAATCATGACACACTCTACCTTTTAAGTGAAATTCGCCTTGAACAGATTTTAGTAGAACTTGAACATCGAAAGTATGATTTTTTGATTATAGATTCTATTCAAACTATCTACTCTGAAAATATATCCTCAGCACCAGGGAGTGTTACACAAGTAAGACAAATAACATTTGAACTGATGCGTATCGCAAAAGATAAAGACTTAGCTATTTTTATCATCGGACATATTACCAAAGAGGGTTCCATCGCTGGACCACGGGTACTAGAACATATGGTTGATACTGTTTTATATTTTGAGGGGGATTCTTCGCAAGAGCTTCGTATACTCAGAGGGTTTAAAAACCGTTTTGGAGCAACAAGTGAAATAGGTGTTTTTGAAATGCGTAGTGATGGTCTTGTCAGTGCTACAGATATAGCATCTCGCTTTTTTAATAGAAATTCCCAACAAAGTGGTTCAGCACTCACCGTCATTATGGAGGGGAGTCGCCCTATCATTTTAGAAGTACAAGCTCTTGTTTCAGAATCACACACACCCAATGCAAAAAGACAAGCAACAGGATTTGATAATAATCGTCTCAATATGCTTTTAGCCCTCTTAGAGAGAAAACTGGAGATTCCACTTTCTGGATATGATGTTTTTATCAATATCACAGGGGGTATTAAAATTACAGAAACAGCAGCAGATTTAGCAATACTCGCTGCTATCATTAGTAGTTTTCGAGATAGAGCTATCTCAAAAGAGACTATTTTTATAGGAGAAGTTTCTCTTGTTGGTGATGTTCGTGAAGTTTATGGTCTTGACACTCGACTTAAAGAAGCTAAAATGCAAAACATCACAAAAGCACTTGTAGCAAAAAAACCTCTTGAAAAAACAGATATGAAAATTTTTGTGGTCGATGAAGTAACAAAACTTTTAGAGTGGTATTAAATTAAGCAATTAAAAGCTTTTTTTCTACACAGACACTGTATAATTCTGATATTACAATTTTAGAAGGTATATTTATGATAGACGCTGAATTTAGAAGTGAAGAAAGATTTTCAAGACTTTCTCTTGCATATGAAACTGCAGAAGAAAAAGAACAAGTAAACAAATGTGTTGATATGATTGTTGCTAAAAATGCCATGGAACCTGAGATTCATATGACAAAGGTTTCTAACGGTAAAGAGGTACTTGTTATAGAATATCATGATGATATTTCTCGTGAAGCAGGTGCTATTTTTGAAGAGATGATGAAAACACTCAATATTAAAGCATGTAGTTAAGAAAAACACCATTAAAGGTTAAAAGAATGAATTTAGAAGAATATGCAGAGGGGAATGAACTCTTTCGTACTTACTTTAAAAAAAATAAAGAGTCACTCCTTGAGCTTGTAAAAAGTGGTCAATCACCAAAAGCACTCTTTATAGGGTGTTCAGATTCAAGAGTCATTCCTGACCTTATCGTACAATCAAATCCAGGAGATTTGTTCGTTATTAGAAACGTAGGAAACTTTGTACCCCCTTTTAAACCTGATGAAGATTTTCATGCAACTGCTTCTGGTATAGAATATGCAGTGAGTATTTTAAAAGTTCAAGAGATTATCATTTGTGGGCATACACATTGTGGAGCTTGTCAACACCTTTATGAAGAGGTTGAAGATCCTTCTCTTGTTCATACAAAAAAATGGCTAGAACTTGGTGAAAGTGCTAAAAAATCTGCTATTTTAAGCCTTGGAAGTAATGCCCCACTTGAAAAGCTTTTACGCCTTACAGAAAAACTCTCTGTTGTAAAACAAATTGAAAATATTTTAACTTATCCAAATGTTAAAAAGCGATTTGAAAATGGTGATTTACATATTCATGGATGGTGTTATGATATGGAAACAGGCAAAATTGAATACTATGATGCAGATAGTTATCAGTTTTTACCACTTAATGACTTAGCAAATGAGAACTAATTCTGTTATAATTACAAAAAATTAAGGACTAAAGATGGCTGAAGAAGAAACAAAAACCGAAGAGGAAGAATCAGCACCCAAAGAGAAGAAGTCTAGTAATCTCTTGATGATTATCATCATTGTTATACTGATACTTATCATTATTGTGGGTGCTGTTGTAGCATTTTTACTTATGAGTGATGATGAAGAGACGGCTGTTGCTGCTCCTGCTCCACAAGTAAAAGAGAGAACAGCAACAACACAAAAAACAAAAAACTCTTCAGTAATGTTAGAAGATTCTCGACCACTTAGTGAAATTGGTATTTTATATCCACTTGATACTTTTACTGTAAACCTTAAAAGTGATTCTGGAAGACGCTATCTTAAGGTGACAATGTCTCTTGAACTTAGTGGTGAAGAACTAAGTATGGAACTTGATGCAAAAGCAGCAGTTTTAAGAGATAGAATTATCAGAATTTTATCTTCAAAGACATTAGAAGAGATCTCTTCTAAAAAAGGGAAACAAAAAGTGACTCAACAAATTATGGACACACTTAACGCCATGATAACAGATGGTCAAATCAAAGGTATCTATTTTACTGAATTTGTAATTCAATAAAAACGCCCTCATCATCTTTCCCTTTTAGTCCCTATATAGGGGCTGTTTAATTCTATAAACCCGATTTATTCTAATTTTATTTTTCATTATTTTCACTCTATTGCAAACCATAAAAACTTTCTACATCTCTAGTATCTTCAACTATACCAAAGATTCTAGAACAGCTAGTTAAACAATGCTATAAGTTATATAACTCTAAACAAATAAAGCTATGTTATAATAGCATTATGATAGGTATAGATATTATAAAAATTTCACGCATGCAAAAGATGATGGATCGTTTTGGGGAGAAAGCCCTCAAAAAATTCTTACATGTAGAAGAAATTTCACTCATTAAAAGTGCTAAAA
>Ga0256843_1002403_pt1 | contig 13706 bp, 18 predicted proteins | sample AlvinellametaG_FD_191572 | JGI IMG/M metagenome (GOLD analysis project Ga0256843, IMG submission 191572) | Pompeii worm associated microbial communities from hydrothermal vent at the East Pacific Rise, Pacific Ocean - Alvinella | ecosystem: Host-associated > Annelida > Integument > Unclassified ... | reverse complement strand
ATAAAAAAGAGTCATAAATTCAATGTCAAAACAACCATACAATAAAAGTCTTATAGCCACTATCTCACTGGCACATCTGGTGCAGGATACCTATTCTGCCTTTTTGGCACCTCTTCTGCCCTTGCTTATTGAAAAGCTTGGTATGAGCCTTGTTATGAGTGCCTGTCTGGATATTGCCAGAAAGATCCCCTCTCTTTTAAACCCGTTTTTTGGTCTTTTGGCAGAAAGGAATGATGCCAGGTATTTTGTAATTCTCGCACCGGCACTGACTGCAATGAGTATGTCTCTTCTGGGATTGGCCTCTTCGTATGCATTTTTGATTGTTCTGCTTACCGTAGCGGGGATCGCCTCGACGCTTTTTCATATTCCTTCCCCCGGAATGATCAAAGCTTCGGCAGGAAAAAAACTCGGCAGAGGTATGAGTTATTATATGGTCGGAGGTGAATTGGCCAGGACGGTCGGTCCCTTGATCATTACCGGAGGTATTTCCCTATGGGGGCTTGAAGGTACCTGGAGACTGATGCCTTTTGGGATACTTGCTTCACTGATTTTGTATTATAAATTGAGAGATTTTCAGTTTACACAGACGAAATTTGCAAAAAAGAGTGAAAAAGGAGATGCCCTTGCAGAGGTAAAACGCTTTTTGCCTCTGTTTGGTGCAATGAGCGGATTTATGTTTTTTCAATCTGCCATGAAAATGGCGGTGACACTCTATCTGGCTGTCTATTTGACACAGCAGGGGTTTTCACTGTGGGTTGCGAGCAGTGCACTGGCCGTATTGCAGTTTTTTGGTGTGATCGGTACTTTTCTTTCGGGAAGTATTTCAGACAAAATAGGCAGGCAGACAACACTGGTTATTATGTCAAGCGGTGCGGCGGTAACCATGAGTGCTTTTCTTTTCAGTACAACACTCTATACCCTTTTCCCCCTGCTGGCATTGTTGGGTATTTTTATGTTTGCCAACGGTCCCATTATGCTTTCTGTGATTCATGAACTTGATACAAAAATGCCTACCTTTATTAACAGTGTCTATATGAGTATCAATTTCAGTATCAGTTCCATTGTTGTCCTGGCTATGGGTATGTTCGGCGATACCATAGGGCTTTCCCTTACCTATGAAATTGCCGCAGTTTTAGCCTTTCTTGCCATTCCCTTTGCCATGGTTTTAAATCATACCATCAAAGAGAAAAGAAGCTGATGATGTGCTGATGTATGATAAAGCAATTATAATCAATCTTGAAGAAGCAAAGGAGATAGAATGAAAAAATATTCTACAAAAGGGTATATGAAATGAAGTTTGAATTAAAACAGATTGCCACGGTTCATTCTCCTTTTTGCAACCTTGTCAATATGCCTGTGCAGCCAAAAGGGGCAAGGGAGACTTACGCAACCATAGAGTTTGACCCGATATATGAAGAGGGACTCAAAGATCTTGACGGTTTCAGCCATGTCTATCTTATCTACTATTTTCATGAAGTTGAAACGCCAAAACTGAGTGTTGTGCCCTTTAATGACAAAACCGATACCCCAAGAGGCGTGTTTTCCACCCGTACACCGATGCATCCAAACAGTTTGGGACTTTCTGTGGTTGAACTGGTTGCGGTGGAAGGGAATGTTGTTACCATCAAAGGGGTCGATATTTTAGACGGTACACCGCTGCTTGATATAAAGCCCTATATTGAACATTTTGACAGAGTGGAAGGTGTTTCCCGTTCCGGCTGGATGAAGGCAAGTTCAGATGAGGTAAGCCGGAAAAGATCTGATGATAGATTTATAGAAAAAAATTAAATATCAAAGGATAACCGCTGTTTTTATTATCAGCTTTAATTATGATTTACATAATGTAAATTTATGTTATAATGATGATACATTAAAAAAAAGGTTGGATAAAATGAAAAAAATTGTATTACTTTCTGTACTTGCGGCATCAACATTATTTGCGGAATCAGGTAAAGAACTGTTTAACACATATTGTGCAAAATGCCATACTACCGTTGTTGCGGTGAATGAATCCGGTGGTGAAATCACCAATGAGTATGGTGCGCCCTATGCCAAAGATGTTGTCAGTAAACTCAAAGCGGAGACAAAAACAAAAGAGGCATTTATGGCGTTTGTAAAAGACTATATCAATGAACCTGACAAAAGAAAATCGCTGTATGGGAAAAAAGCGATTAAAGATTTCGGTCTCATGCCTTCTCTCAAAGGGGTAATGAGTGACAGTGAATCGACAAAACTGGCGGAATATCTTTACAGCGGTTACGGGAAAGAAGCTCAGGGAAAAACCAAAGTATTAAAACCTTCAGTAAAACCGGTAAAAGAAGTATCGCATGGTGAAATACTGTTTAACACATATTGTGCAAAATGTCATACTACCGTTGTTGCGGTGAATGAATCCGGCGGTGAAATCACCAATGAGTATGGTGCGCCCTATGCCAAAGATGTTGTTGGTAAACTCAAAGCGGAGACAAAAACAAAAGAGGCATTTATTGCATTTGTAAAAGACTACATCAATGAACCTGACAAAAGAAAATCGCTGTATGGGAAAAAAGCGATTAAAGATTTCGGTCTCATGCCTTCTCTCAAAGGGGTGATGAGTGACAGTGAGTCAACGCAATTGGCAGAGTATCTTTATTCTAAATATAACAAATAATATTTTCCAAATAATCTTTAGGAGGTATGTTCATCTTGGAACATACCTGTCTGTTTGAAATACAGCGTTAGTTCAACGCTGCTTTTAATGCCTCTTCTGTCGTAACTGTCTGTATCTTTGTAACTGTCTGGTTTTTGAGTGTGACTACCGTGATCTTGTCGGCATCTTTTGCATTTTTATAGGTAGCGGCAATGGCTTTGTCATAAATGAGTGCAACAGAGTAGGGACTCTTTCTGAAGTCAGGCAGGGCAAAAGTGTTTCTGATGATCGTAGGCATGCCGCTGACATCTGCGACAAAGAGTGCATGACGTGAGGGCAGGTAGTTTTTGTCCTGTTTTTTAAGAAATTCTCTGACCGTATGTCCTGTGGCTTTGGCAAAAACGAAGATGACCTTCTGTGTTTTGGGTGTAAGTGTTACAGGTTTGTCAAACTGGTCTGGAAGGGTAAAAGAGAGTTTTGAACCTACCGTGAGGCCTTTTGTTGCACTGGCGCTGTATTTGCTCGGATCGTAATGGCTTTTACCGTTAATGGCAAAAAGTGCTCCTCCTGCAACAAGCAGCAGCAGAATTAGTGAATAGATGATTTTTTTAATCATAGGGAAATCCTTTTTTAGAGATTATATCAGAGAAGAGTTAAAATAAGAGTATTTTAGTCTCATTTAAGTAAAAGAGTTATATATTATCGATACGAATGATATAAATAATAAAAGGTTATAAAATGACATTTTCAGATGAAGATATTTATGCGGCAGTAAAAAATCATTTGCCAAGCGTGAATGAATATGTAAATTCACATGGAGGAGACATCAAGCTTTTGGGAACCAAAGACGGTGTGGTCTACATAGAGCTTATAGGAACATGTCACGGCTGTTCCATGAGTCTGATGACAACAAAGATGGTTGTACAGAAGAGACTAAGAGAGTTGATACACCCTGAGCTTGTGGTTGTCAATATTGACGGTACACCGGAAAACGTACTGCCTGAAGGACTTTACACCCAGGAGGAAGAAGCACCTGAGGAAGCAGAGCCGGAAGAGAGCCTGTGGGACAAAGCAAAAAAAGTATTGACCAAAGGAGACCAAAATGAAGTTTGACCTGACCAAAGACAGAACCGTCAACGAGACTTACAAACTGATGGCGCAGACCATCATACCCAGACCGGTTGCCTGGGTGGTTACAGAAGATGAGGGGATAGTGAATATTGCACCGTTCAGCTACTTCATCGGACTCTCTTCTGACCCTGCTTCTGTACTCATCTCTGTAGGCCATAAGGCGGATGGGACACCCAAAGATACACTTGCCAATATTCGCAAACACAAAAAATGTACGATCTGTATGGTAAAAGAAGAAGATCTGGAGAAGATGCACTACTCTTCCAAAGAACTTTCACATACACAGAGCGAAGCATCTCTGTTTGAAATAGAAACAGAGACTGTGGCAGAGGGCTACCCTCCGATGATCAAAGGAGTACCTTGCGCCTATGTCTGCGAACTGAACCAGGAGATAGACCTTGGGGGAGGCTCAACGGTTCCTCTTGTATTGAATGTCAGACAGATAGTCATAGATGATGCGGTCATTACCGATAAAGAGAAGCTGACAATTACGTTTGACCCTGTTGCCCGTATAGGGAAGAGTTATGCCTTTTTGGGCGAGGAGATTTCCGCACCTGCCATTCCTTAAGTTAGATTGGTTAAAATCAGAGCATTATACTCCGATTAGGAATAAGAATGTTGATCAGAAAACTTTTTAAATTTGAGAATGCCCATATTGTAAGGGACTGTTCTACGCAACGGTGCAGCGAAAATATTCACGGGCACTCCTACAAGGTGGAAGTCCTTCTTGAATCAAACTATCTGGATAACGGACAGATGGTCTATGATTTTGGCTTGACCAAGCTGTATATCAAAGAGCTTATTGACTCTTTTGACCACGGTATTACACTATGGAATGGAGATGATAGCGCTTATATAGAAGCGATGAAAGTACATAGCGCCCGCTGGATAGAATTGCCTGTTTCTCCCTCTGCCGAACAATTTTCCCGTGTGATCTATCTAATGGTAGAACGTGTGCTGGAGTGTACGAAAATGTGCAATGGTGAAAAAGAGGTGAAACTGCACAGTATTATTGTGCATGAAACCGATACCGGTTATGCCCAGGGGTTTGAAAAAGATGCACACAGTGAACTGATGGGAAAAATAGCCCTGGAAGAGATCATCTTTTCCGAACAGGTGAAGTCAGAATGGCGTGACCCTGCACTTTGGAAAAAGCTTCTTGATCGGCAATTACTACAGATACCCTCCAAAGTTTGATAGAATAATTTGTGTATAATCGCTGAATAAATAATAAAATATAAATAATAAGGGTAAAACAATATGAATATGAAACAGACGCTGCTTTTCTCTCTGGCTATGGTAACTTTGTTAATTGCGGGGTGTGGAAATGAAGATAAAAAATCAACATCAGAAGCAAGAGAACAGAAAATTCATCGTGCACAGGAAGTCCCCCTGGAGGTAAAAACATCGGTATTGGACAGAGTGAACAAAAGTACTTCAAGAGCTGAAAAAATGGCAGAAGAAGCAAAAAAAGAGGTAGATAAAGCAGCCCTGGTTGTGAAAAAAGAGGCGATAAAGACTACACAGACAGTGAAGCAAGTCTTAGCTAAAGATATTGTAGGTCAGGCGGGAGGAAATACAGGAAAAGTACTTTATGCAAAATGTTCAGGATGTCACGGCCTGGACGGTAAAAGTAAAGCCCTTGGCAAATCAGCCGTTATTGCCGGACAGTCCGCAGATGAACTGATTGAAAAACTTAATGCCTATAAAGCAGGGAAGAGAAATGTAGCAGGTATGGGTACTTTAATGAAAGGCCAGGTTGTTTCACTGAGTGAAAGTGATATTCTGGCAGTTGCCCAGTATATTTCCGGGTTATAACAAAATTTTTATTTAAAAAGAGAAGCTGGTTATACTAAGTAGGGTATAATTTTTGTTCAAATTATTGGGTACATGGGTACCTACAGGAGTTTTTTATGGTAGAGCAGATTGTTGCAACACATAGTATTTTGGTCAAACTGTTTTTGACTTTTTTGGTAGCAGGTTTTTTTATTCCGAAGATGACGGCAAAATATCCTTTGAAGTTCAGGAAAGCAAGTTTTGTCTATACAATGGTCTTTCAGGCGCTTGCCACAATGATAGCATTTACCGGTGTTTTGGCAATGGTAATGGGTGACTATGGTTTCAGTCTCGGTATTATTCTCATGATCCTTATCTGGGCAGCGATGATGTATATAGAGATTAGAAAATACAAAGTCATCAAGACAGCCAATGTGAAAGATCCTTCAACACATACGCTGCTGAAAAGTCTTTTTTACAAAATATCTGCCGTACAGGTATTCCTTGTGGCGGTCATGGTTGTTTTGATGATCTTGAAAGCCAAAGGTATTCTTGCCATTTAAATTATGTTATATCTTTATCATACCGAAGCAGGAAAAGTACAGCTGACACTCAGTGGAGATACGCACCGTTATATTTTTAAAGTACGAAGACATAAAGCAGGCGATACGCTTTACCTTCGTAATCTAAAAGACGGTTTGCTGTATTGTTATCTGGTGTCAGACATTGATAAGCGCAGTGCCGTACTTTTACTGCAAAGCAGTAGCGCTCTGGAAGTTAAAGCATCAAAACCGTTACATATCGGATGGTGTATCATCGACCCTAAAAATATTGAAAAGGTATTGCCTTCTCTTAATGAAATAGGAGTTGAAAAAATTACTTTTATCTATTGTAAGCGTTCCCAGAAAAGTTTTAAACCCGATTTTAAACGTTTTGAAAAGATAGTATTGAACTCTTCACAACAATCTGGAAGATCGGTTATGATGCAGTTTGAAATGATGGAAAGTTTAAAAGTATTTTTAGAAAAATATCCCTATAGCAAGATGCTTAACTTCTCAGAAAAAAACTTTTTGTTTCAGGAAACAGAGATAGATACTATTGTCATAGGTTGTGAAGGCGGTTTTCATGAAGAAGAGGTCGCACTCTTTGCCCCGGAAAATATTGTAGGTTTTAATACGCCGTTAATCTTAAAGAGTGAAAGTGCAGTCTGTGCAACGGCTGCCAAGCTTCTTTTATGATTTTTTAAATATTTTTCGCTATAATTCTGCCCTAAAGTTGTCTCGCCGAGAGCGTTGCAGCAACCCCTGCTATTGGCAGCGGAAGGGTACATCTGTACCGGAACAGGTTAGTTGCCTGTCGATCATGTTGACTTAAATAGTCGGCTCACGCTACTGATGGCGTATAAAACTACAATGAAAAGGTCTCAAAATGAGAAAAGGTATTCACCCTGAATATATGGAATGTAAAGTAAGTTGTGCCTGCGGGAACAAGTTTGAAGTAAGATCAAACAAGCCTGAGATGAGCATTGATATCTGTAACGAATGTCACCCGTTCTTCACAGGTTCTGAAAAGATCCTTGATGCTGCCGGTAGAGTAGACAAGTTTAAGAAAAAATACAACCTCGGTTAATTTTTTTCAATGCAACTGCTTCATAGTAGATGAAGCATCGAGTGTTCCTCTTTCTGAGGACACTTTTCCTCCCAATTTTAAAGTATCATAATGCTCTCTTTTATACCAACCCCCATCGGAAACCCTCAGGATATTACGATTCGTGCAATGAAGCTTTTTGAAAAAGCAACGCTTTTTCTCTGTGAAGATACACGCCAGACCAAACGGCTTTTAAAACTGCTTGAAGAGCGGTTCGGTATGACGTATCCTGAAGCGGAGTTTTTCTCATTTAACGAACATAACGGAGAAGAGAGGCTTGCACAGTTGGGTAGTCGTCTGGAAACAGAAGAGATAGTATATGTCAGTGATGCAGGTATGCCAGTAATTTCGGATCCCGGACAGATACTAGTGGCACACTGTCAGCAAAATGATATTGCCTATGATGTGCTTCCCGGTGCCTCTGCCGTGACCACAGCATACGCAGCATCAGGTTTTGAAGAGGGAAAGTTCCTCTTTTATGCCTTTTTGCCGCACAAAGGAAAAGAGCGAAGCATCGCACTGAGTGAAGCGATGAACAATGGATACAATACCGTTCTCTATGAAGCGCCGCACCGTCTGGAAAAACTGCTTGAAGAGATTGTTTTGCTGGATGAGGAGCGTGAATTGTTCCTGGCAAAAGAGATCAGTAAAAAATATCAGAAATATTATAATGGCAGTGCCAAAATATTGAAAAAAACGTTTGAAGAGCTGACAATCAGAGGAGAATGGGTTGTAATTATCAGAGCAAAAAAAAGTATACACCGTTCTTTGTCTTTTGATGAAGTTCTGACCTTTGATCTTCCGCCAAAAGTCAAGGCCAAACTACTCGCATCCCTCAGTGAGAAGAGCGTCAAAGAGTGGTACGAGATACTTATTAAGAATTAAAAATTAGACTTAAAACTTTGTCTCTTTTGGAGAGCACGTAAATATCAAGTAAAAATTGGATAAAATCACTCTTATGATTATTTATGGAAAGCAGGTGTGTCTCTATGCATTGGAGAAACACCCACAGATCGTCACTACTGTTTATGTCGCCAAGAAAGGGATTCTTCCTCAAAAACTGTTTCATGAGTTTCATGACAAGATCAAGTTTTTAGAAGAGAAATGGGCGCAGTCTATGAGCAAGGGAGGCAATCATCAGGGCTTATTACTTGAGATCGCTCCTTTGGAACAGCCTGCACTCTCAGAAGCCAAAAGAGAAGATTTTCTGGTGATCCTTGACGGGTTGACAGATGTGGGAAACATTGGTGCCATTGTACGCAGTGCTTATGCTTTGGGGGCAGATGCTGTGATTGCCACGGGAGTCAAACGATTGAACTTTGAAGCGATCGCCAGAACAAGTTCCGGAGCACTTCTTGATATGCCGTTTCTGCTTATTCCCAATATACTGGATGTCTGTAATGAACTTCATCAGGTGGGATTCAAGCTTTATGGCGCAGCTATGGACGGATTGCCGATACAGACAATGGAGTTTGAACATAAACGTGCATTGATCCTTGGCAGTGAGGGAAAAGGACTTTCCAAAAAAGCACAGGCTAAGATAGATCATCTGGTCTCTATAGAGATGAAACATGCATTTGATTCTTTGAATGTGAGTGCAGCAGCAGCAATTTTAATACATAGGATGGGGTATGCAGTTAAATGAGTTACTTGAAGAGAACAGTACGCAGACAATAAGTCAGAGAACCAATATCGCAGAAGAGAATATTGAACGTCTCATCAACAATGATTTTGGAGCGATTAAAAGAGTAAAAACACTTGGGTTTATCTCTATTCTTGAGAGAGAATACAAAATAGATTTGAGTAAGCTCAGAGAAGCTGCTCTGGCGTATTATGATCAGCATAGTGAAAATGAGAGCGTGACACTCGGTTTGCCTATTGTCCAGGAACGAAAAGGCAGATCAAAGTGGCTATGGCTCGTTGTTGTGTTACTTCTTGGGTATGCTTCCTGGTTCTTCTTTACACAATTTGACCAGTCCCAGCTGAAAAACCTGCTGCCTTTCAATGAAGTGAAAAGTGTAGAAAATGAGATACTTCCTGATAATGCCGGTTCAAATGAAGAATTGAGTATCAAACAGGTAATTACAGAAGAAAATACTACAGATAAAAAATAAAGAATGAAATAAAAAATTTCAGAAAATAATGAAGAGAGAAAAGTATGTTTGATGAAATACAATTTGAAAAGATAAACAGATTACCCAAATATCTTTTTGCAGAGATCAATGAACTAAAAATGGATTTAAGACGCAAAGGCAATGATATTATTGATTTTTCAATGGGAAATCCGGATGCCGATACCCCACAGCCGATTATTGACAAGCTTTGTGAAGTGGCACAACGTTCCAAAACGCATGGCTACTCCGCAAGCAAGGGAATTTATAAACTTCGTTTGGCCATGAGTGACTGGTATAAAAGAAAATATAATGTTGAACTTGATCCGGATAAAGAAGTTGTTGCAACAATGGGAAGCAAAGAGGGATATGTGCACTTGGTGCAGGCTATTTCAAATCCCGGAGATGTGGCGATCGTTCCTGACCCGACTTATCCTATTCACTCTCAGGCATTTATTTTGGCAGGTGCCAATGTGGAGAAAATGCATTTGACGTTTAATGAAGAGACATTTGAAGTCGATGAAGAGCGTTTTCTTTCTGACCTGAAAGAAGCATTGGAGAACTCTGTTCCCCAGGCAAAGTTTCTTGTAGTAAATTTTCCCCACAATCCGACAACAGCAACCGTGACTCCTGCTTTTTATAAAAAGCTGGTAGCTTTGGCAAAAGAGAAACGTTTTTATATTATTTCAGATATTGCGTATGCAGATATTACCTTTGACGGGTATCATACGCCTTCTATTATGGAAGTCGAAGGGGCCAAAGATGTGGCAGTTGAAGCCTATACACTTTCAAAATCTTATAATATGGCAGGATGGCGGGTCGGTTTTGTGGTAGGAAACCAAAAACTTATCGCGGCCTTGCAGGCAATCAAATCCTGGCTTGACTACGGTATGTTTACCCCCATACAGGTGGCAGCGACCGTTGCTCTGAATGAACATCATACTGTACCGGAGAAGCAGATTATTCCTCTTTATAGGAGACGGCGTGATGTGATGGTTGAAGCATTTACCAATGCCGGATGGCCTTTGGCCAAGCCCAATGCCTCTATGTTTATCTGGGGAAAAATTCCCGAAGCAGCGAGAGAGATGGGGTCACTGGAATTTTCAAAGCAGCTGCTGATTCATGCCGGTGTGGCGGTAAGTCCGGGTATCGGCTTTGGTAAATACGGTGATGAATATGTGCGTATTGCACTGATTGAAAATGAAAAACGTATCCGCCAGGCGGCAAGAAATATTAAAAAGTTCCTCAAAGAACTTGAAGAGAAGAAGTCATGATTAAAATAGGAATTTTGGGTGTAGGAACAGTTGGTGCAAGTGTTGCAAAGATACTTGAAGAGAATGCAGATATTATTGAGGCAAGAGCAGGCAAGAAGATAGTTGTCAAATCAGGAGTGGTCAAAAACCTCGGTAAAGAGAGAGGTGTTTCCATTCTTTTGAGTGATAACCCTTCCGATGTGATAGACGATCCCGAGATCGATATTGTTGTCGAACTGATGGGTGGGGTTGAAGAGCCTTACGCTTTGGTAAAAAGAGCCTTGAAAAACGGAAAGGCGGTAGTGACTGCCAACAAGGCACTGCTGGCATACCACCGTTATGAGCTTCAGGAGATTGCCGGTGATATTCCTTTAATGTACGAGGCAAGTACCGCAGGAGGCATTCCTGTGATCGGTGCATTGAGAACAGGGCTTTCCGCCAATCATATCGATTCTATTCAGGGGATCATGAACGGTACCTGCAACTATATGCTTACCAAAATGATCAATGAAGGTGCCCAGTATGACGAGATACTCAAAGAGGCGCAGGAACTTGGTTACGCCGAAGCAGACCCGACCTTTGATGTAGGCGGTTTTGATGCTTCGCATAAACTGCTGATACTGGCTTCTATTGCTTACGGCCTTGATGCCAAGCCGGAAGATATTCTTATTGAAGGTATTGAAAACATTACACAGACCGATGTTGCCTTTGCCAAAGAGTTCGGATATGAGATCAAACTGCTCGGTATTGCCAAGAAGGTAGGTGAAGGGGTGGAACTGCGTGTGCATGCAACGATGATCCCCCAGGAGAGCATGATCGCCAAGGTAGACGGAGTGATGAATGCCGTCACGGTTGTAGGTGACCGTGTGGGAGAGACGATGTTCTACGGTCCGGGAGCAGGCGGAGATGCAACGGCATCGGCAGTGATCGCAGATATTGTTGATATTGTGCGTGGGAATCAGGGGCCAATGCTTGGCTATAAAAGAGGTCTTGAGAGCGGTTTGAAACTTTTGAGCAAAGATGAGATCGTGACACAGTACTACATTAGACTGGAAGTGGATGACCAGAGTGGCGTATTGGCAGCCATTACTTCTACACTGGGAGAGTACGGTATCTCCATAGAGTCAATGCTGCAAAAACCGACCAACAGTGAAGAGATTGCCAAACTGCTTTTTACCACGCATAAGACCAAAGAGAGTAAAATGCAGGATGCCATGGCTGCGCTTGGAAAACTCGATGTGGTACATGGCGAGATCGCGATGATGCGCATAGAGAAGTAGAGGAGAGAGACAATGGCAAAAGACCACTATTTTGATATTACGGCAAAGCTTGATATGATGGAGATGAAAAATGCCATCGTGATGGCGGAAAAAGAGGTAGCAACACGTTTTGATTTTAAAGGTATAAAAGCAGAAATCACTCTGAACGAACAGGCAAAAACCCTCTCTTTGAGTTCTTCAAGTGATCAAAAAATTGATGCACTCAAAGATATTCTCATCTCCAAACTGATCAAAAGGGGTATTGCCGGAAAATCGTTAGAAGAGGTAAAAACCGAAGGGATCAGCGGGGGAAATACCAAGGTGATCTATCGTATTGTCGATACCATCGACAAAGCTGAAGCCAAAGAGATCGTTAAAGCGATCAAGGCGATGAAACTGAAAGTGACTCCTTCTATTCAGGGTGATGAGGTAAGAGTTTCAGGGAAAAAAATAGATGATCTTCAGGCCGTAATGGCTGAAGTGAAAACTTTGGACTTGAAAGCACCACTTGTATTTGGAAATTTCAAATAATTCATGTAGGGGTAACCCCTGTGGTTTCCCTTTTTTAATTGTATAGTGGGCAACCACTAGGGATTCCCCTGTAATGCATATTCTTATGAGCAGTGTCCTCCACCGCAGCATCCTGAATGTGCTTTTGATTTTTCTGATACGGCAATATGGAAATTTTGACCATCCTCGCTAAAAGTAAAGGTGTGTTTCTGGCACCACTCATCATTCATTGTTTTTACCATAGCCATTGCTTCAATAAGGGCATCATCTTTATTTTCAAAGTGCTTATGGTTTTGAAAGTCCGATTTTTTAAAACATCCGCACTCTTTTTCTATATTTATTGTGAACATTGTCATCCTTTGGTTATAATTTGTCAGATATTATCTGAGAAAGATTAATAAAACGTGATTTTAAGATTAAATAGGATAAATTTACTCCTAATTACTGGAAAAGGGTCAAAAGAATGATAAAAACAGAGTCAAGCAAGTATCAAGAGATTGAGAGTGTCTGTACCTACTGTGGTGTTGGGTGTGATATTACCGGTGTGGTGGAAAACAACAAAATTGTAAAGATCTATGCCCAGAAAGACGGTGTTGTTTCCGAAGGAAAGCTCTGTATTAAGGGAAAATACGGATATGATTTTGTCGATGCCAAAGAGCGTATCAGGGAGCCACGTATCCGTAAGACATTTTTGGTAAAAAATTCTCATATTCAAGCAAAATTTGCTGACAAACTGGAAGTATTTGACGATACCTTTATGACCTGTGACCTGGATACGGCCACTTCCATCGCCAGTATGAAACTTGCCGAGATCAAATCTACCTACGGAGGGGACAGTTTTTGTGCCATCGGAGGAGCGAGAACTTCATGTGAGGGTGCGTATGCCTTTCAGAAATTTTGTCGTGAAACGATGGACTCACCGCATGTAGACAACTGTGCAAGGGTCTGTCACTCCCCCAGTTTAAAAGGGATGAAAACCACCATAGGAGAGGGTGCTGCGACAAACCCCTACAATGATATTTATGAGACTGAATTTATGATTGTCATCGGTTCAAATACAATAGAAGCCCATCCTATTATTGCCAACCGTATAGTCTCTGTGGCAAAACAGAATAATAATTTGGCTGTTATCGATGTACGCCAAACCAAATTGGCAAAATATGCCAAACATAACTGTATTATTCCCTTTGAAGCAAATCTGCTCATACTCAATATGATGGCATATGTGATTATTGATGAAGAGTTGTACGATCAGCGTTTTATTGAAAACCGAACCAAAGATTTTGATGTTTTCAAAGAGAAAATACTCAATGACCCCTATGCCGATCCAAGTTTTCTCAAGCAGATAGAAGGGTATGAGTATTTAGCCAAAATGATACCCAATATTGCC
>Ga0256843_1002402_pt1 | contig 13717 bp, 12 predicted proteins | sample AlvinellametaG_FD_191572 | JGI IMG/M metagenome (GOLD analysis project Ga0256843, IMG submission 191572) | Pompeii worm associated microbial communities from hydrothermal vent at the East Pacific Rise, Pacific Ocean - Alvinella | ecosystem: Host-associated > Annelida > Integument > Unclassified ... | reverse complement strand
TGTTCAAAAGATGAATAAGGGTGCAGGATTCTATTTTCATCCAGTAGGAGATACTCTAGTTCCAACATTTGGAAAAAATATTGAGATGTTTACCCACAAAGTGGGACAAGAGGAGTTAGCACTTCTTCTACTACTAGAGCTATTTGCAGATAAAGATAGACTTCCAGATGAGATAAAAGAGCAGTTAGATAGAGATGAACTTCTAAAAGCATTTGGAAAAGATAGCGAAAAGTTTGCAAAAACCTTTGATAAGATGATGAAGAAGAAGGAAAAATTTGCTCTAATAGTTGGAGAGGATTTATATTTCCACAAGAGAGCTAAAAATATTGCAAACTTAATTGTAGCATTAGAGAACTACTCTCCTGTAAAAGTGGCTATGGTTCCACCAAAGACTAACTCACTAGGGGTAGCTTTAATCTGTGATTTAGATGATGAGGCTAATGGATATACAATAGGCTATAACGCTCTAGGAGACTTTAGACTATCAGCTCTAGGTGATGGAGATTTAGATATGCCAGCCCTAAATCAGCAAGAAGGAACTCTAACTAATATGAATAAAAGAGTTCTTCCTACAAATGTGGCTATCGATTATAATGGGTATGAGCTAAATGACATCATAAAAGAGTTAATAGAAGATGCACCAGAACTCACAGTAGATTGGACATCATATCTTCCAACATCTAAAGGGTTTAACTCTATAGAGTTTGATTCTCTTCCAAATAGATACTTAAATGATGGAACAGAAGATAGAGGATATGAGTTAAAATCGATTGAGAGTGAACCAAAACCATCTAAAATAGAGAAATTTGATGAGAGTATTGTTTTAGATGGACAGATTGCTTATAGATGTAATCCTCAAAGACAATTTAATGATTTTACCAATAAGGCTCACCAAATCTTTGAAGAGTTTGGATTATATGTGAGTCCAGAGATGGCTAAAAAGCTACCAAAGAGAGTGGTAGTAGAGCTTGATAATGGAAACTTAGAGTTAGATGTAATTGTAGATGATAGAATGGCAGGAGATATTGTGGCTATTCCAGATTTTAAGAGTGCTGAGAATGTCTATGAACTCTTTGGAGCTTCAAGATACCAAAAAGTAATTATTAGGGAGGTATAGAGTATGGATACAACAGCAGTGTTGCCAGAAGTAACAGCAGTTGGTGTTATTATTAAAGCTATTTTAATATTAGCTATAATCTCAGCACTGGCTGGTTTTGGGACATATATAGAGAGAAAAGTTTTAGCTTTTATGCAAAGAAGGGTAGGACCCTATCATGTAGGTCCTTATGGACTCTTACAGATTTTAGCTGATGGTATAAAACTATTTACAAAAGAGGATATTATCCCTCAAAATGCAAATAGAATTATATTTATGGTAGCACCAATTATTACAGCTGCTACTGCGTTTATTGCTCTGGGGGCTGTGCCTGTATTTCCAGACTTTACAATTCCACTAATAGATGTATATGTTCCATCTATTGCATCTGATGTAAATGTTGGAATTTTATTTGTGCTTGGAATGATGGCAGCAGGACTATATGGACCACTTCTAGCTGGTATGGCTCAATCAAATAAGTGGGGGCTTATTGGGAGTGCAAGGACTGCAATTCAATTTTTAAGCTATGAGGTTGTAACTGGACTATCTCTTCTTGCTCCAATTATGTTGGTTGGGTCTTTATCTTTTGTAGATTTTAATAACTTCCAATCTAATGGAGTATGGATGGTTGTATATCAACCAGTAGCATTTATTCTATTTTTAATTGCTGGATATGCAGAAACCAACAGAACACCATTTGACCTACTAGAGCATGAAGCTGAGGTTGTATCTGGATATGTTACAGAGTATAGTGGTATGAGATGGGGAATGTTCTTTATTGGTGAGTATGCAAATATGATAACAATTGGAATTATAGCTTCAATTGTCTTCCTTGGTGGATATAATGATTTTTGGATATTCCCTGGTTGGTTGATGATTATCTTTAAAATTGCATTTATGTTTTTCTTAATGCTTTGGGTAAGAGCTGCATGGCCACATGTTAGACCAGACCAGTTGATGTGGCTTTGTTGGAAAGTTCTAATGCCAATAGCTGTAATAAATGTAGTTATTACTGGTATTGTAATGATGGTATAAGGAGTAGTAATGGGCTTAGAAAAATTTAAAAAGAGAGTTGGAACTCAAAACTATGTAATGTTAGATTTAACTCACCCCCCAGCTGATGGGTGGTCAGCTTTTAAACAGGTTGTAAGAAGAACCTTTAAAGGGGAACTATTTGTAGGGCTATGGGTAACTCTTAGAGAGATGATAAATGCTCTATTTAGAGGTAAAATGAATACTACTCTATACCCTTTAGAGAAGCTTCCAATATCTCCTAGATATAGAGCAATACATGAGATGTTAAGACTCCTAGAGAGTGGTCACTATAGATGTATTGGGTGTGGGCTTTGTGAGAAGATTTGTATCTCTAATTGTATAGCTATGGAAACTAGATATGATGAGAACCAGAGAAAGGAGGTAACAGAATATACCATAAACTTTGGTAGATGTATATTTTGTGGATATTGTGCAGAGGTTTGTCCAGAATTAGCAATTGTGCATGGTGGAAGATATGAAACAGCTAGTGAACAGAGAGCAAGTTTTTCTCTATTTGAAGATATGTTAACTCCAATTGATAAGTTACATCTCCAAAAAGAGTATCCAGGCTTTGGTGCTATTAGCCCTAATGCTGATGAGAATATCAAGAAAACGCCTCTAGCGTATTAGTGAAGGAGAGAGAAGATGTATGAAGTAGTAGCCTTTTATGTATTTGCAATATCAACAACTGTTTTGTTTGCAATTACGGCTTTGAGTAAGAATGTGCTATATGCAATGACTGCATTAGCTGCTGGAATGGTCATGATTTCTGGCTTTTTCTTCTTGCTTGGAGCAGATTTTTTGGGTGTTGTGCAACTAATAGTATATGTTGGGGCGGTAATGGCACTATATGCTTTTGCTATGATGTTTTTTGATTCTACTAAAGATGTAAAAGAGAAGCATGTAAATCCATCTTTAGTATTTTTACTTGGTGGACTTATGGCTGTTGTTTTTGTTGTAATGTTTTCAGCACCAATTATTGGAGAAAATATTGAGGCTCTATATCCAGCTGTAGAGGGTGTTGGAAACTCTCAAGCTGTTGGTATGGTGCTATTTACAAAATATTTAGTTCCTTTTGAAGTTGCTGCTGTAATGCTACTTGTAGCAATGATTGCAGGAATTATTCTAGCTGGGAAAAAGATGGATTACTCTCTTACAACTAATGATGATATTCCTTTAGTTGATGAGGATAGTAAAGATGAGATTTTAAAGGAGAAGAGCAGATGATAGGGGTAAATCACTATTTAATACTCTCTGGCATACTCTTTAGTATAGGGCTTGTTGGAGTTCTTAGAAGAAAAAATCTTCTAATGCTATTTTTTGCCACTGAGATAATGTTAAATGCTGTAAATATTGCATTTGCAGCAATTGGGGCATTTTATGGAGACCTATCTGGGCAGATGTTTGCATTTTTTATAATTGCAGTAGCTGCTAGTGAAGTTGCTGTTGGTTTGGGGCTTTTGATTATTCTATATAAAAAGCACCATTCACTTGATTTAGATGTTATTTCGTCAATGAAAGGGTAGTCATGGAGAGTTTAGTTTATATTGCACTATTTTCACCTTTTGTTGCCGCACTATTTGCTGGACTCTTCTTTGCTAGAAGTCCTAAAAATATTGCTGTAGGGATTATTAACTCGGCACTAATTGGTTTATCTTGGCTAGCTTCTGTAATCTTAGCCTTCCATGTAGTAGAGCATGGAGCTATTCATGTTAAGTTAATGGATTGGATAAGTGCTGGTAATTTGAGTATCCCATTTGGGTTTATTGTAGATAGAGTAAGTGTTACTATGATGATAGTAGTAACTACAGTCTCTACTGTTGTGCATGTTTACTCAATGGGATATATGGATCATGATAAGAGTTTTAATAGATTCTTTTCATATCTATCAGCATTTGTCTTTTCTATGATGGTTTTAGTAATGAGTGATAACTTTGCTGGATTATTTATTGGTTGGGAAGGTGTTGGGGTTTGTTCTTGGCTTCTAATTGGATTTTGGTATCATAAAAAAGATGTTAGCCCAGATATAAACCCAGCTATATCTCCATCATACGCGGCAAATGAAGCATTTATTATGAACAGAATTGCTGACCTTGGGATGCTTGTTGGAATTTTCTTAATATATTGGAATGTGGGTTCACTTCAATATGATATTGTATTTGAAAAACTTCCACACTTAAGCGATGGTATTTTAGTTGGCATTGCTATTGCTCTATTTATTGGAGCTATGGGGAAATCGGCTCAATTCCCACTTCACACATGGCTAACAGATGCAATGGAAGGACCAACTCCTGTTTCAGCACTAATTCACGCAGCAACCATGGTTACAGCTGGAGTTTTCTTGGTAATTAGAGCAAATCCTCTATATAGCCTAGATGCAGTCCAAGGGGTTAGCTACTTTATTGCAGCACTAGGGACATTTGTGGCATTTTATGCAGCCTCAATGGCACTAGTAAATAGAGACCTAAAGAGAATTATTGCTTATTCTACCCTATCACAACTAGGATATATGTTTGCAGCAGCTGGACTTGGGGCTTACTGGATTGCACTATTTCACCTAGCAGCACATGCATTCTTTAAAGCACTTCTATTCTTAGGGGCTGGAAATGTAATGCATGCTATGAATGATGAACTTGATCTATTTAAGATGGGTGGATTAAAAAAGGTAATGAAGGGAACATATATCTATATGGGAATTGCCTCTTTAGCTCTTGCTGGAATTCCACCACTAGCTGGATACTTCTCAAAAGATGCAATTATTGAGACTGCATTTAATGAGGGTTCATATATTTTATGGTTTGGATTAGTATTTACAGCAGGTCTTACAGCATTTTATAGCTTTAGACAGGTATTCTTAACATTTGAGGGAGAAGAGAGATATAAGAAGTATGGTTTTCATCCACATGAGATGTATAGATATGTTCTAATTGCAATGTCTCCACTTGCAATCTTAGCAATTAGTGCTGGATGGTTTAAAGAGAGCTTTCATGAGTTTATTATAGCAGTTCTTCCAGATTATGAGATGAGCGAACACACTCACCATCTAGCAGGAGTGCTTGGAGCTATTGTTTTGGCATTTGCTGTAACTGGAATTGTAATTGCATACTTAAAGTATGCTAGAACTGGAGAAAAAGCATTTAAAAGAGACCCTAAAGTTGAAAATGGTTTTTTATATAAACTTTTAATAAATCAATATTATGTTCCGCACTTTTATGTGGAGTTTATAGTAAAACCATATAAAGTTATATCAGAGAAGTTTTGGGCAATAGATAAAGCAGTAGTTGATGCAACAGTTGATTTTATTGCAAAAGCTATCTATAGAGCTGGTAATGTATCTAAAGTTATTCAAAATGGTAACCTTTCATCATACCTTAATTGGATGGGTGTAGGTGCTTTACTATTAATATTAGCTTCTGCTATAGCAGCAGTTATGGGTTAAGGAGAGGTTATGGAGCATATATTAAGTATATTGATATTTTTCCCACTTTTAGCGGGGATATTGGGATTTATCGTAAATAAAGAGGTGGCAAGGGCTTATGGAATTGCAGTTGCAAGTATTGAATTTCTAATCTCTATTTGGCTCTGGGTCGCTTTTGATGGGAGCAATGGAGGGATTCAATTTAGTGAGTATATTCCAGTTATTTCAGATTTTGGAATAGCTTATAATTTAGGAGTAGATGGAATATCACTATTTATTGTGATAATGTCAACTATGATTACTCTAATTGGAATTATCTCTTTAGATGAGAGTAGAGTTGATAATATTAAAAATATGATTGTATCTCTACTCTTTTTAGAGATGACAATGGTTGGGGTGTTTGTAGCACTCGATGCAATAGTGTTTTACCTATTCTGGGAGCTATCATTAGTTCCTATGTTATATATAATTGGTGCGTGGGGAGGTCCTACTAGAGTATATGCAGCTGTTAAGTTCTTCTTATATACATTTGTTGGGTCATTAATTATGTTAGTAGGACTTTTAACTATTGCATATCTATACCATGCAGAAACTGGTGTTTGGACATTTAATATACTAGATTGGTATCAATTAGATTTACCAGTAAATTTACAATTTTGGCTGTTTTTGGCTCTATTTGCTGGATTTGCTATTAAAGTTCCTATGTTTCCATTCCATACATGGTTACCACACGCACACGGACAAGCACCAACAATTGGTTCTGTAATCCTAGCTGCTGTATTACTTAAAATGGGAACTTATGGATTTGTTAGATTTTCACTCCCTCTATTTCCAGATGCTTCTGTTCAGATGATACCTCTAATTGTGGTGCTATCTATTATTATGATTATCTACACTGCAATGGTAGCATTTGCACAAAAGGATATGAAGCAAGTTATTGCCTACTCATCTGTATCTCACATGGGTATTATTATGATAGGAACTTTTGCTATGAATGCAGAAGGGATTAGTGGGGCTGTTTTTCAGATGTTGTCTCATGGAATGGTTTCTGGGGCTCTATTTTTACTTGTTGGAATTATCTATGATAGAACAGGCACAAAGCTTATGGACAATTTTGGAGGACTCGCTTCTATTATGCCTGTATATGCAACTATTTTTGGTGTAATGCTTATGGCATCAGTTGGACTTCCTCTAACTATTGGATTTGTTGGAGAGTTTTTAGTTCTATTAGGATTTTATGAAGTATCTCCAGTTGCTACAGTTTTAGCTGGGACATCAATTATTATTGGTGCAATCTATATGTTGGCTCTATTTAAAAAATCCTTCTTTGGTGAAGTTACAAATGATAAATTAAAGGGATTAAAAGACTTAAATGGAAGAGAGCTTACAGCACTTCTGCCACTAGTAGCTATTGTTGTATGGCTTGGGGTATATCCAAAACCAATCTTAGAGCCAATTGATAATAGTGTTAAAAAGCTTCTAGTTGATATGAAAGAGAAGGCTAGAACACCAGAGGCTAAAGAGATAATTATCTCAATTAAAAGAGATAAGGAGGAGAAATAATGTTAGAGCCAGTAAATGTTAGTTTGGAGTCATTAAATCTTGCTACCCTTATGCCAATGCTAATAGCAATAGCTGGTGGCTTGATTATATTGACGATTGATTTAATAAAAGAGAATTTACATAAATCTCTTTATGTAATGCTTACAATTTTGATTATTATAATAGATTTGGGTTCAGTTGTAGGTTTTCATGGAAATGAAAAGGGTTTCTTTGATTTAATGTTAATTGATGGACTCTCAATTTTAACTCAAGTAATTATTTTGATTGCTTCAATGCTATTTATTCCATTAGCATTAACATCAAAAAGATTTCATGAGTATTCATATCCAGAGTTTTTTGCCCTATTTCTATTTATGTTAGCTGGACTTCAATTTATGGCAAGTAGTGATAATCTAATTCTAATCTTCATAGGGTTAGAGACCTCATCACTAGCACTATATACTCTAATTGCACTTCACAATAGAGCAAACTCATTTGAAGCTGCTGTAAAATACTTTACAATGGGTGCACTTGCTGCTAGTTTTTATGTTATGGGTTCAGCAATTTTATATGGGCTTAGTGGAAGTTTAGAGTTAAATCAAATTGCAGAGACGCTTCAGCTTAGAATGGGAGAGAGTGGAGTTTTAGCACTTACTATTGGTGGGGCTGGATTTATTTTAGCTTCATTTGCATTTAAACTATCACTATTCCCATTCCACACATGGGCACCAGATGTATACGAGGGGGCTTCAGCACCACTTGCTGGATATATGTCTATTGTTCCAAAGTTAGTAGCATTTGTTGTATCTATTAGAATTTTTGAGATGTTTATTAGATTAAATGTAGAGTGGGTTCAAACAACTATTTTAGTTTTAGCTGTAATTACAATGACTCTAGCAAATATTATGGCACTTGTTCAACAAGATGTAAAGAGAATGTTAGCATACTCATCTATTTCTCATGCTGGATTTGTAATGGCAGCAGTAGCAATTGCTACAACTAAATCAAACTCTGCAATATTCCTATATTATGCACTCTTTATGTTTACTAATATTGGGGCATTTACTATGCTTTGGGTTAGTCGTCATAAAAATAAAATCCACCATGCAAGATTTGACCACCCTTATGAGAAGTTTGCGGGTATGATTCACATTATGCCAATGGGTGCAGTTGTAATGGCTCTATTTATGCTCTCATTAGCTGGTGTTCCACCATTTTCAGTATTTTGGGGTAAAGTTTATATTATGAGTTCTGCTGTTGATGCTGGACTTATTTGGCTTGCAATTGTGATGGGTATAAACTCAGCAATCTCTGCATACTACTACCTAAAGTTAATTGTGTATATGTTCTTAAGAGAACCAACAAAAGAGTTAAATATTGCTACTGTTTACTATAATATCTCTAAACCTCTAATGACAATTTTAGGAATTGCGGTATTTGCAACAGTTGCTACAATCTTCTATGTTGACCCTCTCTTAGAGTATATAACTCAAATGGTAAAAATAAGTGGATATTAATATCTATTGGAGAATCTCTCCATAGATATTATACTCTTTATCTTAATCTTCTTTTAATCTTATTTAAACTACTATTTTTCTAAAAATTTAAGGTCTTATTATGAATAGAGAACCATGGGTAGTATATTTAGTTGTTATTTTTGTTGTCGCTATTATAATGTATGGAAAATTTCTAATGAGTGGTGGAGGAGATGATAATAAGGACTCAAAAAAATGAATTTAGAAAGAGAGTGTTTGGAGTGCCTATTAAATCAGGCCGGAAAAGTTGCTAAAAATTTCAATTTAGAAGAGGATAGAACTAAAAGAGTTTTAGATATAGCCTCTAGTATTGTAGATAAATACTCTAGAGCTAAAGTTCCGCCTCCAGTCTCTGCTTCAGAGCTATATCCAAAACTTGGATATTTTTTAGGAAAAAGAGATCTATATGAGGATATAAAAGAGGAGTCAACTAAAAAAGCTCTAGAGGTCTTAGACTCTTTAGATATAGAAAATATGAGCCTAAAAGAGGCAATAAAGACAAGTGTTGGAGGAAATGTTATAGATTTAGCAACTCCTAGTGAGTTTGATTTGATAGAGGAGTTTAAAAATATATTTCATACATCTTTTGCAATCTCAGATGAGGAGGAGTTTTTAAAAGAGCTAGAGAGTGCTAAGAGTTTTTTAATAGTTGGAGATAATGTAGGAGAACATATTTTTGATAAACTACTATTAGAAAAAATAAAAGAAATTTACCCAAATAAGAGTCTATATTATGCAGTAAGGGGAGTTCCTGTTATAAATGATGTAACCATAAAAGAGGCAAAAGAGGCTAAAATTGATGAGGTAGCTACCATTTTGGATAGTGGGGTAGATACCCCAGGGTTGGAGTATAGTAGAGCATCAAAAGAGTTTTTAAAAATCTATAACTCCATTGATTTGATTTTAGCTAAGGGGATGGGAAATTATGAGTGTTTAGAGGGGGTAAAAGATAGAAGAATTTTCCATCTCTTTAAAGTAAAGTGTGAAGTTGTAGCCAGAAGTGTAGGAGCAGAGCTTGGGAGTTTAATATTTAAAAGAAACTATTAATGGTAGTTTTAGGAGAGAGATACACTTTTAGTCCAAATGAAGAGAGGCTTTTAAAAGAGCGTTTTGGAAAGTTTATTAAGTTGAGAGTTACTTCTAAAACTATACAAGAGATTAGAGAACTAATATCAGATAGAAGATTTTCGGTAGTTGTTTTAAATACAAAAAAGAGATTGCCAATAGAGTTAATAGAGTATTTAAAAAAGCTTGAAGCAATAGGTGTTGATTATATATCAATAGAGGAGTTTTTAGAAAAGTATCTAAAAAAGTGTTTAGTAAGTAGTGATAGAGATGATAAACAGATATTTCTAAATGGCATATCTCCTTATACAAAATTTCAATATTTTCAAAAAAGAGTAGTAGATTATTTAGCAATTATTATACTTTTAATTCCGACTCTAATTGCAATTATCTATTCATACTATAGAGTAAAGATAAAAAGAGAGTCTCCAGAGGGTTCAATTTTCTTTAAACAAAAAAGAGTTGGAAAGGATAAAAAGGAGTTTTGGTGTATAAAGCTTCGTTCAATGGGAGTTGATGCAGAAAAAAATGGAGCAAAATTTGCTCAAGACAATGACCCAAGAGCATTTCCATGGGGAAAGACTATTAGAAAATATAAGATAGATGAGTTAATTCAACTCTGGAATGTAGCAATGGGTGAGATGCACTTTGTAGGACCTCGTCCTGAGAGAATGATTTGGGTAAAAGAGTTTGAAAAGAGTATCCCATTTTATAATCAAAGACATGTAGTAGCTTCTGGAATTACTGGCTTAGCACAGATAAAATATCAGTATGGGAGAGGCAGACTTGATGCTAAAGAGAAATTAACTTATGACTTATATTATATTAAAAATTGGAGTCTAAAATTAGAACTTGAAATAATATGTGAGACTGCAATTTTTATTTTAAAAATGCTAAAATCAAAACTTTTAAATACAATAAGCTTTAAGCTATAATTACATTTATTTTAACAGATAGGATTTTATGTATGTATCTATTTACAAGTGAAGTTGTAAGTGCAGGTCACCCAGATAAGTGTGCTGATATTATTGCAGATAGTATAGTTGATAGATTAATTATGGGAGATAAAGACTCAAGAGTAGCTTCTGAAGTATTTATTGCTGGGAAACATGTTATTATTGGTGGAGAGGTAAACTCAAAAGTTAAGTTAGAACTTGAAGATTATAAAAAAATAGTAAAAGATGCACTAATTAATATTGGATATAATGGTAGAGGGTGCTTTTCTAGAGAGGAGTGTTTATATCCTGATGATGTAGAGGTTCAAGTGCTTCTAAATGCTCAATCTCCTGATATAAATCAAGGTGTAGATAGAGAAGATGGAGAGCTTGGGGCAGGTGATCAGGGAATTATGTTTGGATATGCAGATATTGAAACTCCAAACTTTATGCCAAGTGCTATAACTTATGCTAGATTGATAATGGAAAGGGTATATAATTTTGCAAAAGAGAATCCCAATAAGTTGGGAGTTGATATAAAGACTCAAGTTACAATGGATTATGGCACAAAAGAGAACTTTGAAAATTGTAAACCTCAAAAGATACACACAATTGTAGTCTCTGCTCCATCTGTTTCTACTATGGAGATTGATGAGGTAAGAGAGCTAATTCAGAGCCTAATTGATAGCTCAAATCTTCCAAAAGAGTTATATAACAGAGATGAGACAATTATTCATATAAACCCAACTGGAAAGTATGTATCTCACTCTTCACTTCACGATTCTGGTTTAACTGGTAGAAAACTTATTGTAGATACCTTTGGAGGATATGCACCAATTGGAGGAGGGGCTCAATCTAGTAAGGATTATACAAAAGTTGATAGGTCTGGATTATATGCTGGAAGATATTTAGCAAAACATATTGTAGCTAGTGGACTTGCTAAAAAGTGTGTAGTTCAACTCTCTTATGCTATTGGAGTGGCAAAGCCTGTATCTGTGGTGGTAAATAGATATAAGACAGCAGTTAATGGGGTAAGTGATGAAGAGTTATCCCAATTTATAATGGATAATTTTCCTCTAACTCCTAGCTGGATTACTCAAAAATTTGGGCTAGATAGACCATCTAAAGATACTTTTTTATATGCTGATGTTGCAAGTAGAGGTCAAGTGGGGCAGAGTGATTATCCTTGGGAAAAATTAGATAGTCTAGAATTTTTTAAATCTTTAATTAAATAAGGACTTAGTATGTTTAGTGGAAAAAAGATATTAATAACGGGTGGAACAGGGAGTTTTGGAAAAAAATATACTCAAATTTTGCTCCAAAAGTATAAGCCAAATAAGATAATTATCTATAGCAGAGATGAGCTAAAACAGTATGAGATGGCTCAAGAATTTAATCAAGACTGTATGAGATACTTTATTGGAGATGTGAGAGACTCAAAGAGATTGAAACAGGCAATGGATGGAGTCGATTTTGTAATTCACGCAGCTGCACTAAAACATGTGCCAGTAGCAGAGTATAATCCAATGGAGTGTATTAAGACAAATATAGGCGGGGCAGAAAATGTAATAGAAGCATCAATTGAGTGTGGAGTAAAAAAAGTTATAGCCCTCTCTACAGATAAGGCTGCAAATCCTGTAAATTTATATGGAGCAACAAAATTAGCATCAGATAAACTATTTATTGCAGGAAATAATATTGTTGGAAAGAGAGATACAAGATTTAGTGTAGTAAGGTATGGAAATGTGGTTGGGAGTCGTGGGAGTGTAGTTCCATTTTTTAAAAAGTTAATTGCACAAGGGGCAAAAGAGCTTCCAATTACAGACCCAAAAATGACAAGATTTTTTATAACATTAGAAGATGGGGTAAATTTTGTATTAAAAAATTTTGAAAGAATGTATGGAGGGGAGATTTTTATTCCAAAGATTCCATCTATGAAGATAGTAGATTTAGCAAAAGCTCTAGCTCCAGATTTACCACATAAAATTATTGGGATTAGACCAGGAGAGAAGCTCCATGAGGTGATGTGTCCAGCAGATGATAGCCATTTAACGTTAGAATTTAGCGATCACTATGTAATTAGACCAACAATACAGTTTGCTAATATGGCAGATTTTAGAGTAAATAGATTAGGAGAAGTTGGAGTAGAGGTTCCAATAGGGTTTGAGTATAACTCTGGAAATAATACTAAGTGGCTCACAAGAGAGGAGCTATTAGAGATGGTGGAGAGAATTTAATGAAATTTATTCCATACGGAAGACAGAGTATAGACTCTAGTGATATTGAAAGTGTAGTAGATGTATTAAAATCCGATTATCTTACCACTGGTTCAAAGATTCCAGAGTTTGAAGAGGCAATTGCTAAATATTGTGGAGTAAAATATTGTGTAGTAGTTTCTAGTGGAACTAGTGCTTTGCATTTAGCAAGTTTAGCTCTATTAGAAGAGGGAGAGAGAGTTTTAACAACTCCAAACTCATTTTTAGCCACTGCAAATTCAATTCTTTATGCTAAAGCCAAACCGATATTTGTAGATATTGATAAAAATGGATTAATTGATTTGGATTTGTGCGAAGAGTATCTAAAAAGAGACTCTTCAATTAAAGCACTCTATGGAGTCTCATTTTCTGGTTTAATGTTAGACCAAGATAGACTAAAGGCTCTAAGAGAAAAGTATAACATAAGAGTTTTAGAGGATAATGCACACTCAATTGGAGCCACATTTAATGGAATAAAGGCTGGGAGTTGTAAAAATAGTGATGTCTCAATCTTCTCTTTTCATCCAGTAAAACACATTACAACAGGAGAGGGTGGGGCAGTTACAACTAACTCCAAAGAGATTTATGAGAGGGTATTAAATCTTAGAAACCATGGAATGGTAAAAGAGCCAAATATGCTCCCTTGGGAGTATGAGATGAGAGAGCTGGGATTTAACTATAGAATTACAGATTTTCAGTGTGCATTGGGGCTTAGTCAATTAAAAAGATTAGACTCTTTTTTAGATAGAAGAAGAGAGCTTGCAAAAAGATATAATTTAGCATTTCAAAATAGCAGATTAAAGCCTCTATATCCATATAATCTAGACTCTGCATAT
>Ga0256843_1002401_pt1 | contig 13717 bp, 16 predicted proteins | sample AlvinellametaG_FD_191572 | JGI IMG/M metagenome (GOLD analysis project Ga0256843, IMG submission 191572) | Pompeii worm associated microbial communities from hydrothermal vent at the East Pacific Rise, Pacific Ocean - Alvinella | ecosystem: Host-associated > Annelida > Integument > Unclassified ... | reverse complement strand
TGAGATTCCTATAATTGCCCTCTCTCAGCTAAACCGCTCATTAGAGAGCCGTGAAAATAAGCGCCCAATGTTAAGCGATTTAAGAGAGTCTGGTGCGATAGAACAAGATGCCGATATAATTTTGTTTGTATATCGTGATGATGTATATAGAGAGGCAAAAGAGAAAGAAAAAGAGATGAAAGCAAAGGCTGAGGGCAAAGAGTATGTAAGCACATATAAACGAAAAGAGGAAGAAGAAACAGAACTTATTATTGGAAAACAAAGAAATGGTCCAACAGGAACTGTTGATCTACTCTTCCAAAAGCGCTTTACAAGATTTATAGATGCAAAACCTCAAGGTGCATCTTATGAGGTTGTATTTGAAAGTGGAAATTACGATATGACAGAGGGTAAGATAGATGCACCTATAATTTAGGTAGATATTATGAGCTCTTTGCCACCTCTTTTTAAAGATACTAAAGAGTTTTTAGTAATAGTGGCTATTTTACTAGCTATAATTCTAACTAGATTAGCTTTTTTATACCAAGACTACCTAAAATTAGAAAATCTTAACAATTACTACTACACCACAGCAAAAGTTATAAATATATATAGGCAAAATGATAATAAAAAGCTTTTAAAACTGCAATCTATTAGTGATAATTTTAGCTTTTATCTATCTACTACAAAAGATAATATAAAAAGAGGGGATATTATTAAAGCAAAGATAAAATTACAAAAAAATATTACCTTTTTAGATTATCTAAAAGGCTTTTTTGCATATGGTGAGATTTTAGAAGTTATAGATAATTTTAATGCTAAAGAGCCATTAATTAAAGCTATTTTAGCTCAACACCAAAATAGCCAAATTGCAAATTTTTATACTGCCATATATCTAGCAGAACCTTTAAATAAAACTCTTAGGCAAAAAGTTGCAACTCTTGGTATCTCCCATCTGGTAGCTCTTAGTGGGTATCATTTAGGGATTTTATGGTCTATTATTTTAGCTATAATTTATCTACCATATAGATTTTTTCAGCAAAGATACTTTCCATATAGAAATAGAAATTTTGATTTAGGTATTTTTATAGTTATACTTCTTGCTATCTTTATGCTTTTTGTTGGCTCACCGCCATCTTTAATTAGAGCTTTTATAATGCTTTTTATTAGCTGGATAATTTTGGTTTTGGGTTTAGAGTTAGTTAGTTTTAAATTACTACTTTTTACTACACTTTTAATTTTAGCGATTTTTCCTAAATTAATAATCTCTTTTTCTTTTTTACTATCTGTTATGGGGGTATTTTATATATTTTTGCTACTAAAATATTTTAGAGACTCTTTACCCCTATTAATAACTTTAGTTATTATACCAATAGGTGTTTTTATATTAATGTTTCCAATAGCTCATTTTCTATTTCCAATAACCTCTAAATATCAACTACTATCCCCACTACTCTCAATTCTTTTTATTCCATTTTATCCAATCTCTGCAATTTTACATCTTTTTGGATATGGTAATATATTTGATAGCTATTTGCTATATCTTTTTAATTTACCAAAAGATTATATTGAGATTACAATTCCAATACCTTTAATTGTACTTTATGCCATTTTATCTATATTATCTATTTTTAGTAAAAGAGTATTTTTTATAACTTTGACTCTTGCTTTAATAATTACTATTTACTCAATTCTCTAATCTTTTAATTTTGCCAACTCTTCTCTAAGTTCTTTTAATCTTTCTCTAAAGGCTTTTGCATCGCCATATGGGAAAAAGTGATTATAGCGGCTATGGCGGTAGGCTATTTTTCTAGCATGTTTTATAGGGCACCAATACTGCTCGGTTCTTGCTGCGATTTCGGCTACATAGGCTATTAATCCATTAAAATATCCGCAATATAGACAATTAATTTTTTCTATTATATTTAAATATGGGAGATATCCTCTATCTAATACAATATAATCGCTTCTTTTTACAGGTTTGATTTTATAGACTTTAAAGTTAATACTCTGATATATCCATACTGAAATATCTAAAATAATAGCAGGGATTATAAGTGCATAGATAATAGGGGCTGTTAGAATAAATAAAATATTGCTATTTTTAAGATAAGTTAGCAAATCTTGGGTGTATTTTTTTTGCTCTTTAATAATATCTTTATCAAAAGAGACCTTATTATTAACTATTTTAAAAGGTATTTTTTCTTTCTCTAGCTCTTTTTCAAGTTGCTCTTCTAGTTTGCTAATCTTCTCTAAAATCTCATCTATAGCTTGGCTCATCTATATCCTTTCTTAAAATAATAGCATAAATATTGAGCAATATAAACTAAATCTTATAGAACTTATAATTTATTTACTAATTAATGCTAAAATTATATTAAGGAGAAAAATAATGAGTAGTATATTTGATAAAGTAGTAGATAGAACAAATAGCAATAGTGAAAAGTGGAATAGATATAAAGGCAAAGATATAATTCCAATGTGGGTTGCAGATATGGATTTTGAAGCTCCTACACCTATAATTGAGGCTATGGAAAATAGGCTTAATCATAAGATATTTGGTTATACTCCGCTTAGTGATGATACACTAGAGGCTTTTATAGGTTTTGTAAAAAGGCACTATAATTGGGATATAAAAAAGGAGTGGATACTATTTTCGTATGGTGTTGTAATTAGTATGAATTTTGCAACAAGAGTGGTTAAATCTAAAGAGGTTATTATAAATACTCCTGTATATCCACACTTTTATAAAGCACCTAAAAATGCAGGTGGTAGAGCTGTTGGTGTGCCATTAGTTGAGCAAAATAATAGATGGAGCATAGATTTTGATGCATTTGAGATGGCAATTAGCAAGGATTGTAAGTTATTTATGCTTTGTAATCCTCATAATCCAGGAGGTAGTGTATTTACAAAAGAGGAGCTTAGCAAACTTGCTAATATTGCTAAAAAGTATGATTTAATAGTCTGTTCCGATGAAATTCATGCTGATTTATTATTAAATCCAAATGCAAAACATATTCCGATTGCTTCACTAAATAAAGATATAGAGCAAAGAAGTATAACTCTGCTATCTCCTAGCAAAAGCTTTAATATTGCAGGGCTTAAAAGCTCTTTTATAATAATTCCTAACGACTCTCTAAGACGCAAATTTAAAATAGAGATGAGTGGTTTAGTAGATGATCCAAATATTTTTGCAAATGTTGCTACAAAAGTTGCTTATAGTGAGTGTGATGAGTGGTTGTTTGAATTAAGAGACTATTTAAGAGGCAATTTAGAGCTAGTGCAAGAGTTTGTTGCTAAAAATCCAAAATTAAAATTGCTTAATCAAGATGCAACATTTTTAGCATGGATTGATGTAAGCGCTCTTAATTTAAAAAACCCATATGAACACTTTTTAAAATATGGTGTAGGTTTAAGCGAGGGAGAGCCATTTGGAAGTAAAGATTTTTTAAGATTAAATTTTGGTACTCAAAGAGCCACTCTAATAGAAGCATTAAATAGAATGCAAAGGGCTATTGATAATTTAGTATAGCTTTAAAAATAACCCTACAAGTAAAGATAATATTATAGTAAATACAATAGTTAAAGTATTTTTTAACTTTTGTGATAACTCTTTTTTGCTATCTATAAAATCTACTATTTTAATAGCAGGATATGCCATAAACATTAGCATTACAATAGAAAATACTAGAGTTATTACAATATCAATCACTATTTAACTCCATAATAGTTTTGAATAAAATTTAATTCATCTTTATTTTTAATATCAAAAGTTTTTAATGTTTTATTATTATCATCAAGAATTGTTACTCTGTTTTTGTTTAGTTTTAGATGTTTTTGCCCCCATTTTCTCTCTAATTTTTCGTACTCTTTAAAGAAGTTTTCATTAGATGGTTTCTCTTTAAACTCTTTATCTTTTTTACTTAAAATCTCTAATCCTCCAAACCTTTTTTCTATATAGTAAGGAGAGTACTCTTTTACTATTTTATAAACTCTTGCATTTTTATGGCTAGGTTTGCTTTGTAAAAAAACATTTAATCCAAATATGAAAAATGCCAAAAATAGAGCAATAGGTAGATATTTATTAAAGTTTTTCATAAAATTCCTTTTTGCTCTATTATAATATATTTATATAAAAAAAGATTGATTATTATCAATTAAATATTTATTAAACTATGTTACTATTAAAAGAAAAAGAGAGTTTAAGATGTATGACTTTTTCTATTTAGAGGGGGCTTATTTAATTTTAGCTTCAATTATTTTAGCAATTACGGTTTTTGTATCTACAAGAGAGTTTATGCCTGAGGGGTCTTTAAAAAAGGGTTTGATTATGGTTGGTTCTATTATAGCATTTTTTATAGGGGCTCATTATATTGTTACAAAAAATAGAATGGATTCTGTAAGAAAGGCATTTTATGCAGGAAAGAGCATATTATGTGAAAATAGAATTTATACTAAGGGAGCAAACTTTATAGAGTTAAAAAATAATGGTCATTGGGTTTTAGAAGATAATAATTTTAAAAACAAAAACTTTTCAAGAGATTTTTTTATCGCTAGATGTATAGTTAAGTAACATTAGAAATTCTTTTTAATTTCTAATGCTTAAATTCATTTTATTTCCAAAACTGCTATCTATCACTTATCTTATAACTTAATATAAAATTAATTTACACAACTATATTAAGTAATTATAAAAAAAATCAAAAAACTTGATTAATATCAATTATTTTCCCACTTAATAGTGTCATAATATTACTGCACAATAGGATGCAATAGCTTAAGGAGTAATTTATGTATTTATCTACACCAGATTTAATGCCAAGCGAGTTTTTACCTATTTTTGTAAGTGCTACATTAGTCCTTGTATTTGGGGTAATGTATGCTGCATCTATAACCTTAGCAAAAATGGGTTATTTATCTAAGAAATGGCAATATATAGCTTATCTTTTTTGGTTATTGCAAACCTATTCGCTCTATTTTATGGCTGCAAGAATTCATAGTAACAGCTTTACTCAAAAGGTTTTAGTTGTTACTATGATAGCGTATCTTTTCATACCGCATCTCTATTTCCGCTTTATTACGGATATAGAAGATAGATATGAAAAAGATTAACATATATTAATTTAAAGGAGGATATATGTCTAACAAATCAGTATGGACGAGTATTCCTTTTTGGCGTAGATCTGCGGCTTGGGCAACTGGAGTTGCAACTGTCTTGCTTATCCTATTAACCTTTGACACAATGGGTCAAATTACAATGGGTACAGATCAAGATCTACAAAAAGGGGTTACAAAAAGAGTTCCTGCTCCAACGGTAATTAATTATCATATTGATTACAAAATGAGTAAGAAAAGAGGTCATGAGGTGCCAGTTATTGGTAAAAAAGAGCCATTTTTTGGAAAAGAGTGGTCTCCAAAAGAAGCGGCTGCACTACTTCATTTAGGGAAGCTAACTGAACAAGCTAAAAACTGTATGAATTGCCATACACTTTTAGGAAATGGTGCTTATTATGCTCCAGATTTAACAAAAGCTTGGTTAGATCCAAAATGGAATCAAATGATTGCTACTACTGGGGCTAAAACAAGAGAAGAAGCGATGGTAAAATTCTTAATGCATCCAGAAAACTATCCAACGCATGAAAGAAGAATGCCAAACCTTAAAATTACTAAAAAAGAGGCGATGGGCTTAGTAGCTTTCTTAAAGCATATGAGTTCTATTGATACAAATGGGTATCCTCGTAACTTCTCTAAAACAGTAGAACAATTTAAACAAGGAGGAACCAATGCTCACTAGTATTAAAAATAATAAATTTTCATATGAGTCTCAAAAACTTGGGATGATGTATTTTAGAGTAGCTGTGGTTCTTTTTGGTGCGCAGTTGCTTATGGGACTAATTGCTGCTATTCAATTTATATATCCTGATTTTTTATATGGGATTTTTGATTTTTCAGTTGCAAGAATGGTGCATATTAATGCATTAGTTGTTTGGATGCTATATGCAATGATAGGTTCAGTATATTTAATGTTACCAGATGAAACAGGTAGAGAAACAGTAGGTATAGGGCTTGGAAAGTTGGCTTTTTGGGTCTTAACTGCTGCTGTTACTGTTGTTGTTTTGGTTTATATTTTTATTCAAATTGGACCTGGTAAAGAGAGTACAATTTGGTTAATTAATGAAGGTCGTGAATATTTAGAAGCTCCAAGATGGGCTGATATTGGAATTGTAGTTGTTGTATTAATCTTCTATTATAATGTATTCTTTACATATATTAAAGGAAGACAAACAGGTGTAATGACAGTAATGGTAGCTAACCTTATGGCACTTGCTGGTTTATACTTAGCTGGTATGTTCTTTACAGATAATATCTCAGTAGATCAATACTGGTGGTGGTGGGTAATCCACTTATGGGTTGAAGCTACTTGGGAAGTATTTGTAGGAACATTGGCAGCATATGCATTAATTCAAATTATTGATGCAAAAAGAGAGATTGTTGAGATGTGGTTATGGATAGAGGTTCTAATGCTATTTGGTTCTGGAATCTTAGGTCTAGGACACCACTACTTCTGGATTGGAACACCTGAGTATTGGTGGGAGATTGGAGCATTATTTAGTGCATTAGAGCCGGTTCCATTAGTAGCAATGTTTGTACATGTATTGTATGATTGGGGTAAAGAGCAAGGTGCTCATGGAGATAAACCTGTAATTAAAAATGGTCCAGCAATGGCTTGGATTGTTACAAATGCATTTGGTAACTTCCTTGGTGCTGGTATTTGGGGATTCTTCCATACTTTACCTCAAGTAAATATATATACTCATGGTAGCCAATTTACAGCAGCTCATGGACACTTAGCGTTCTTTGGAGCATATGCTACAATTTTAATTGGTATGATGTATATGGGTATTCAAAAAGCAAATGGTTTTGAGAGACTAAAAGCTACATTTAACTCTAAAATGGCAATTTTCTTAATTACATTTGGGGTTTTAGGTATGACAGTTGCTCTAACTATTGCTGGATATGAGCAAGTATTGGTTGAGAGAGCAGAGCTTGGTGGTGGCTGGGATGCTTACTTTACAGCTCAAGCATTACCATGGATGAAACAAGCTATGGGTTGGCGTTTAGTAATGGGTGTTGTAACATTTATTGGTTTTGTATATTTAGTGTTAGACTTATTAACAATAGCTAAAAAACAAAAAAATTAAAGGAGATTATTATGATTGAACCATTTACAGATGTAGTTCCTAGTTTTTGGGGAATGTTAAATCAAGGTCCTTTGACCTTGACATTAACTTTGCATACATTGATAGTTTTACCAATGTTTTGGATATATTTTCAAGAAAAAAAGAGACTTGAGGAAGAATAATATTGATTATATTTATAAATTTATGTTATAATCATAAATCAAATTAAAGGAGTGATGATGAAGGTTAGTAAATTATTGAGTATTGCTGCCATAAGTGCTTTTGGTATTTCATTTGCAATGGCAGGTACATCGAAGATGGACTTTGCAAAAGTTTATGAAAAAGAGTGTCAAGGATGTCATGGTCCTATCCATCAAGGTGGTGTAGGTAGCGACTTAAGACCAAAAGCTCTTAAGAAAAAAGAGCATAATATGCTTGTTCAAACTATCTTAAATGGTAGAGAGAATACTGCTATGCCAGCGTGGGGTCATGATGGTGCTTCTATTAAATTTACCAAAGATGATGCTGCTGGTATGGTTGATTGGTTAATGAATTGGAAAAATACTGTTAAGTTAGAGCTTAAAATGCCAGAGGTTCATAAATCTTGGACTAAATTAGCAGATGTTGATGAGTTAGCTAAAAAATATCCTGTTGATAAAGATGGAAATCTTAAATATAAAGGTGCAGAGGTTAAAAATGTAAAAGATATTACATTTGCTACTGAGAGAGATGCATCTTTAGTTGATTTTATTGATTCAACAACAGGAAAAGTTTTAAGTCGTCATAAAGCTGGATTTGCAGTGCATGTTACTGTAACAAATAAAGCTAATCCAAGATATGCTTACTCAATTTCAAGATCAGGTAAGCTTACAATGTTTGATATAGGTGCTCCTGGACAACCAGCAGTTGCTTCTGTTCAAGTTGGTCAAGAGTCTCGTGGTCTTGCAGTTAGCCCTGATGGTAAGTATGTAATTGCTGGTGATTATAACCCAGGTGGTGCTGTACTTTGTGATGCTCATACACTAGAGCCTCTAAAAGTTTATGATACTAGCAAAGTTGATTTAATTGGCGAAAAGAAAAAAGGTCCTAGCCGTGTTGCATTCTTAGCAGATACTCCATATGGTCCATATTTTGCTATGGCGCTTAAAGATGGTGGAGCAGTTTGGATTATAGATTATTCTAAAAAAGACTTCCCTGTAGTTGCTAAAGTTAAAGATATTGGTAAAATCTTGCATGATGCATTTGAAAATGAGAACGAAGGTCCTGATTTTGGTAGATATGTAATGGTTGCATCTCAAGGTAGCGACTTAATGGGTATTGTTGATTTTAAAACTAAAAAATTAGCAGCAAAAGTTATGACTGGTGAGCATTCTAAACCACATCCAGGTCAAGGTTCTAGCTGGTTTAACAAAAAAATGGGCAAACAGCTAAATGCAACTCAAAGTATGAACTTTGGTTCTGTTGTAATTTGGGACTCTCCGGGTTGGAAAGTAGTTAAAAAAGTTAAAACAGCAGGTGGTGGATTATTTGTTGGAACTAGCCATCATACTCCATATATTTGGTCAGATTGTGTTCTTGGTAAGCCTGAGAATTACAACAAAGTTTATCTAATTAATAAAGAGACTTTAGAGACTGACAGAATTATTGAAGTTGGTAAAACTAAAGGTCATTTAATTGATGCTAAAACAGGAAAAGTACTTCAAGAGTGGGATGCTACACAACATGCTACTGTAAAAGTACCTGAAAAAGCATTTGGTAAAGAGAAAATTGTTCCAGTTCCAGAGAAAGTTGGTGCTGTTGTTAAAAATCCTGTTCAACCAAGATTACTACACGCAGAACCTGCTAACCATGGTAAATGGACAATGATTAGTGAATGGACAACTGGTAGAATTGGTATTTATGATTCTAAAACAGGTAAGTTTATTAAGTATATTGAAAACTTAACAACTCCTACATTTACATATTCTGTAGAACATAGACAACATGTTCCAGGAGCATAATTAATTTTCTTCCCTTTTGGGGAGAAAATGGTTTATTTGAATATTCAAAAGAGTATTTAAATAAACCATTAAGGCACTCTATATGAAATATCTTTTTTTACTATTTCTACTGCTTAATTTAGTACAATCAAAATATTTAGATAACCACTCATGTAAAGAGTGTCATGAAAAGATTTATAATGAGTTTGAAAGTTCGGCTCATGCAAAAAGTTTTTTTACTGATGAATTGCATAGAAAAATAGCTTTAAAAGTAGATTCTAAAAAGTATGGATGTGCCTTTTGTCATATGCCAGGGGCTAATAATTTAAAAGATTTAGTAGATGGCAAAGCAAGACCCGATATTAAAAATGTTACCCATACAGATGGTGTTAGTTGCTATTTTTGTCATACTATTGCTTATGTAAAAAAAGCTCATAAATTTAATATTAATACAAAAGCTAGACAGGCTAAAAATTATAAACCAAGCTTTTTTGGAGATTTAAAAAATCCTGATGATAGCGATAAACACTCCTCTTTACATAATCCTATCTATAATAAAATAGTTTGTATGGGGTGTCATTCTCATAAACTGAATGATTATAATGTAACAGTTTTTAAAGCAATGGATAAAAAACAAGACTCAAAAGAGTGTATAAAATGCCATATGCCACTAATAGAGGGTGGTGTAGAAAAGATGGATAAAAGAGCAAGGGGGCATCATAAGAGTCATAAATTTTTAGGTATTAGAGATGTTAAATTTAGAGCAACTGGAGTAGATATAAATATAACTTTAGATAAAAATGGCTTTGATGTAATACTTAAAAATAAGATGGCTCATCCTTTAATTATTCAACCAGCTCGTGCAAAATATTTAGAAATTAAAATATTAAGAGATGGCAAGACTATTTGGCAAAACTATAAAAAAAGCCCAAAAGAGGATGCTAAAGCCTATTTTGCATATAGCTTTAAAAAAGATGGAAAACCTATTATTATTCCAGATCAAGCTACAAGTTTTAGTGTAAATAATTTAGAGGCAAAAAAGACTAAAGTATTCAAATACCATACCCCAAAATTAAAAAAAGGTGATATAATTGAGGTTAATTTTTGGGTACAACTTGCAAAAGATGATTGCAAAAAAGTTATAAATTTAGAAGATAAAAGTTATCTAAAACCAATGCTAATTAAAAGTATATATAAAAAGGTTGATTGATAGATATCAACAATAACTACACCTTTATATGATAAAATAGAGTTATTACAAAGAGGCTAATAAACAAAAAGGATTAATATGAGATATTTTATATCTATTTTTTTAATAGGAAGCACATTTCTTACTACTAATTTAAGTGCAAAAGAGAAATACTTTGTCGTTGAGAGAGAGAATGAGAGTTTGGCAATTATAGAGGATGGATTGACTAAAAGATATATGCATAATATGCACAATATGAATCATGGAATCGTAAAATTTGATGGTAAAGATGCATACTTAATAAGTCGTGATGGATATGTAGTTAAATTTAATCCAAAAACAGAAAAAAAAGAGGCAGAATATAAAACAAGTAAAAGTGCAATAGGTTTTGTAATAGGTAAAAATTTTGTAGCAGTTGCAAATTATGATGATAAGAGTGTAGATATTTTAGATAGAGATTTAAAACCTCTTCAGAAAATTAAAACAGGCTCTAAAAATGTTGGTATAAAAATTTATAAAGATAAACTTATATTTGCACAAATGGATAATGATAAAGTAAGTGTTTATAAAGATGAAAACTATGGTACAAAAAAGCCTCCTCATTTTGTATTAGAAAAAGAGTTTAAAGTAGGAAAAATGCCATTTGATGCTATGATTCAAGGCAATACTTATATAGTTGGATTTTTCTTAACAAAAGGATTTGGGGTAATTAATTTAGATAATATGACATATAAGTTAATTAAAGTAACAGGTGAGGGGAATAAGCCTGTACTTAAAATACCTCATTTTGGTTTTTGGTCTTTAAGTAGAGATAAAACTTTTGTTCCAGCTGTTGGGAATAATGCTGTAATGGTGTATGATAAAAACTTTAAATTTATTAAAAACATTAAAACTCAAGGTTTGCCGGTATTTACATCTCTTAGCCCTGATCAAAAGTATTTAGCTGTTACTTTTAGTGGAAAAGATTTTCCATATGTTCAAATTATAGATACAAATAGTCTAAAAGTTATTAAAACTTTCCATTTTAAAGGTAAAGTTTTACATATTAGATGGTCTAAAGAGCTACCAGAACTTTATGTCTCTGTAAATGGAGCTAATGAAGTAGATGTTATTGATACAAAAGATTGGAGATTACAAAGAGAGATTTATCAGGTTAAAAAACCATCAGGTATATTTTTGTATCAATATAAATGAAAAAAGTAATCTTTTTAGCTTTAATAGCAGTAATACTTAGTGCTAACCATATAAATTGGTATGGCAATTATAACAAAGCTTTAGAGATAGCAAAAAGAGAGAAGAAACCTCTTTTTGTAATGTTAATTAAGAGTAATTCTAAAGCGTGTAAGAGTATTATTAAAGATTATTTTACTAATAAAAAATTTATAGATGAATTTAATCAAAAATATATATCGGTAATAATTAACTATGATAATCAAGACTATCCAATAGAGATGTTTTACTCGCAGATTTTTCCAACTTTTTTTATTATAAATCCAAAAAACGAGATTTTTATAAGAAAACCTCTATATAAAAACCAAATTAAAGAGTTTTTATATAATAATTTGTTTTAAATCAACTATTGATTCTTTAAAATATGTTATTATAATATTAATTTAAGTAAAAATAAAGGTAAGGTTATGCAAAAATATATTTTAGTTTTTTCTTCTCTATCTATATTGGCTTTTGCGCAAGTTAGTGGTAAAAAGGTTTTTGAGACATACTGTTGGGGGTGTCATCATCAAACAGCAGTTGCGTTTGGACCACCATTTAGTGAGATTGCATCTAAAAGAAGTGCAGAGGAAATTAGAGGTATGATTGCAGATCCTGAGCATGTATCTAAAGTATTTGGATATAAAAGAAATGCAATGCCTAGCTTTAATTTAAAAGAAGATGAGCTAGAAGCAATTACAAAGTATATCTTAAGCTATAAACCAAAAGATACAAATAGCTCAGATTTAAATACCACAAAGAGTAAATAATGTTTAGATTAAGTAACCTCTTAAGCTCAGTTGTAGAGGGTAAAAAGAGCCGAGAATTAAATGGAAGTATTGCTATATGGAACTTTACAAATAGATGTAACTTAAATTGCCTACACTGCTACTCTAAAGCCTCTTTAGATGCTAAAGATACGCTAAGTAGTGAAGTTATTATGCAAACTTTACCCAAACTAAAAGAAGCAGGTGTTAAATTTATAATATTTAGTGGAGGAGAGCCACTAACAAGAGCTGATATTTTTGATATTGCAAATGCTGCAAAAGAGCTTGGAATTATTACTTACCTCTCTACAAATGGCTTATATGTTAAAAAAAGTAATGCTCTAAAAATCTTAGAAACATTTAATTATGTAGGAATTAGCATAGATGGTAGCGAAGAGACGCATGATTATTTTAGAGGGCTAAAGGGTAGTTTTAAAGAGTCTATGAAAGCTGTTGATTTGCTAAATAGTTATGGGTTGCAAAAGGTAGGAATTCGCTTTACAATTACTAAAGATACACTTAAAGATTTAGAGTTTATTTTTAATTTAGCCGAAAGTCATAATATTCCAAAAATATATATATCTCATCTTGTTTATAGTGGTCGTGGGCTTGATAATTTAAAGATGGATATTACTAAAGAGCAAAGAGTAGAGGCAGTTAAATTTATTATAAAAAGGGCATTTGAGTATTATGATAACAAAAAAGATATAGAGATAGTTACCGGTAATATGGAGATGGATGCTATTTTATTTTTAGATGAGTTTGCAAAAAGGTATCCTAATTTAAAAGATGAGATGCAAAAGCGCCTAATTAAATGGGGTGGCAATAGTGCTGGGCGAAAACTACTAAATATTAATAGCGAGGGAGAGGTTAAACCAGATCCATTCTTTCCCGTAGTTATAGGAAATATTTTAGAGCAAGATTTTTTAGATATTTGGGTAAATCAGCCAAATGAAGTTTTACAAAAACTAAGAGTTCATCCAAGAGAGCTTAAAGGTAAATGTAAAGATTGTGAATATTTAGATATATGTAATGGTGGTAGCAGAAGCAGAGCATGGGCTATTTATGATGATTTATGGGCAGAAGATCCTAGCTGTTATATAGAAAATTTAAGGAAGAGTTGATGGGAAAAGTTTATTTAACAGGTGCCGGACCGGGAGATATTGAGCTACTTACTATAAAGGCTCTAAAAGTTATACAAAAAGCAGATGTAATTATTTATGATAGATTAGCAAATCCAGATATTTTAAAAGAGTGTAAAAATGGATGTGAGTTTATATATGTAGGTAAAGCAGATTCCCATCATACCTTGCCACAAGATGAGATAAATGAGCTAATTTATCAAAATGCCCTAAAGTATGAAAATGTTGTAAGGCTTAAAGGTGGTGATCCTTTAGTATTTGGAAGAGGGGG
>Ga0256843_1002400_pt1 | contig 13717 bp, 13 predicted proteins | sample AlvinellametaG_FD_191572 | JGI IMG/M metagenome (GOLD analysis project Ga0256843, IMG submission 191572) | Pompeii worm associated microbial communities from hydrothermal vent at the East Pacific Rise, Pacific Ocean - Alvinella | ecosystem: Host-associated > Annelida > Integument > Unclassified ... | reverse complement strand
CGGTTGTCATTCTATCAACGGCACCATTGAGGCTTTGCCACTGCTCATCACTCATATCGCCCACACGCAGTTTTTGCAGTGGTATAGAGGTCTGGATGGAGAGCAGTCTTAGCATCAACTGCTCAGCTGGCATCTCTAGAGAGAAAAAGGCAACACCTTTGCCTTTTTGGATGAGGTTGTTTACTGTGTTTAAAATAAAAGAGGTCTTCCCCATAGCAGGACGCGCTGCAATGATGACAAGGTCCCCCTTACCAAAGCCGGTGGTCATACGGTTTAGCTCTTTAAAACCGGTATCAACACCTACAAGCTCAGAGTTTCCACGAGCTTTCATCTCTTTGATATACTCCATCGTATCAAAGGTCATCTTTGCGGAGTCTTTGAAGTCACTTGTCTGGTTTTCCTGAGTGATCTCATAGAGCTTTTTCTCTACGATGTCTACAACTTCAGCAGATGGGAGCTCTTCTTCTACTGTTACACGCTTTATCTCTGTTGTAAGTGTTAAGAGGTGGCGTTTGAGAGCTTTGTCTTTGATCTCATCAACATAGGCTTTTGTGTTTGAGATAGGGTTTGCAGCAAGTATCTCTAAGAGTACCTGCTCGTCAAACTTCTTCATCTTCATAAGCTCTTTTTTGATGAACTCCTCATCAATTGGGAGATCTTTTTGAAAGAGTGTCAGCATCGCTTTGAAGATATCTTGGTGTGCCGGGAGGTAGAAGTCTTCTACTTTTAAGATGACACTGAGCTCATCAAACTGACTTGGTTCAAAGATGATAGAACTAAGAACTGATCGCTCAAAAGCTAAATTGTAGAGATTGTCTTGCACTACTCTGCCTCCTCTTTAGCCATTTTTTCTACTTCAAAGACAAACTTCTCAACAAGCTCTTTTTCATCAAGGTTTGCTACAACTTCACCTTTGACCATAACAAGCCCTTTTCCCTTACCATAAGCAATGGCTACATCTGCGTGAGCAGCTTCTCCGATAGCGTTGACAACACAGCCCATTACACTCACATCAAGCGGTGTTTTTATGTGCTTTGTGCGCTCTTCTATCTGGGCAACGGCACTTACAAGGTCCGCTTCTATACGTCCACAGGTTGGGCATGAGATGATGTTGAGCCCCTCTTTTGCCACGCCACTGTCTTTGAGTATTGCCTTAGCGACCTTTATCTCCTCTTCAAGCTCACCTGTGATGCTCACGCGCATCGTATCACCAATACCATCAAGTAGAAGTGCCCCCAGACCTATGGCACTTTTTACTGTTGCATGAAAGATGGTTCCAGCTTCTGTGACCCCCAAGTGAAAGGGGTAGTTGTTTTTAGGGCGCAGCATTCTGTAGGCATCTACAGTTCGCTCAACATCACTTGCTTTGAGACTTACTTTGATGTCATCAAAACCAAGATCTTCTAAAAACTTGATGTTATACTCGGCACTTGCCACCATAGCTTCAGCAGTCGGGCCATACTTGTTGTCAAACTCTTTCTCCAGACTTCCTGCATTAACACCGATGCGAATAGGCAAGTTACGCTCTTGACATGCTTTTACTATCTCTTTTATCTTGCTTTTGTCACTGATATTGCCCGGGTTAAAGCGGATGCAGTCTACTGACTCTGCTGCAATGAGAGCGAGTTTATAGTTGAAGTGGATATCTGCAACAAGAGGTAGTGATATCTGCTCTTTTATGCTTTTGAGTGCAAGTGCATCTTCCATATCTGGCACTGCTACACGAACGATGTCACAGCCTGCAAAGTGAAGACGGTTTATCTGCTCAACGGTTGCAGCAACATTGTGAGTATCGGAGTATGTCATCGACTGAACACTAATAGGTGCATCACCACCGACAGCTACATCACCGACATATATTTTTTTGGTTGGGTATCTTTTTATCATAGAGAGATTTTAGCACTTGTGGTCTAAAAGAGTGGTTAATTACAAAGAGTAGTGTAAATCTTTATCATGAGAATGAAAATGGTACTCTTTAAATTCTACACGTTTAAGGACTCTGTTGAGTCGTTGTAGGGCATTGTTTAAAAAGTAGAGTGTGAGTAGAGCTAAGATAAGAAGTGAAAGTTGATCAGTGCCAAAGAGAAGTGTATATGCATAGGCTACTTCAAAAATTACTATAATTTCTAAAAAGAAGAAGAGATATGCAAACTCTTTTCCGTGTTTTCTTCGATCTTTCATAGGCATAACATATACTCACATTTTTTATTTATTTTAACTATTGTACTGCTATGGGTATTAATTGTACCTGAAAATCTTTTTGGTAGAAGGATGATTTCGAGAGTGCGGGAACACTCTCTTTAGATTCTTTTGGATATTTTAAAATTTAAAATCAAGGTTTGTATAAATATAGCGTCCCGGCTCATTGAGTAGCATAGCCTCTCCACCAGCTGTTACAAGTGTAAGATCTATATATGTATTGCTTTTAGCATATGTTTTATCAAAGAGATTGTTCACTCCGAGTGTAAAGTCAAAGCTTTTATTGACAGCATGTTTGATCTTTGCATTAAGTACTGCCCAACCAGCAAGTACTTGTTCCCCATTATCACTGTCAATCGTGTCCCATCTGTCACTAGCAACAACTTCCAAAGAAGCAATCGAGTTATTAGCATATTCGTAGTTAAGGGCAGCATTTGCACGCAGTGGTGCTATATCTGCCAGGTCTGTATCTGTTTGACCCTGTAGTGGTGCATCTTTTTTACCACGTTTGTATGATGCTCCTAAATCAAGAGATATGTCATCATTTATAAAATAAGAAGCACTGAGTTCTGTTCCGTAGATCTTGGCATCAATATTTTCAAAGATATTATTGGCTTTATCGGCATTGATATAGATGTAATTATGAAGTTTTGAATAAAATATTTTCATTTTAAAAGAAAAATCATTATTTTCTACTTCATAACCCATATCTACTTCTCGATTCCGAGTCTGTTTGAGTGTCGGTGTTCCTTTAAGACCTGCTTTTAAAAAGTAGAGTTCTCGTGCATCAGGTACACGATATGCCTGACCTATGCCGAAGAAGATTTTATTTTGAGCATTTATTTGATAGTTTGTCATAAGATTTGTTGAGAGAGAATGATAGTTGTTATCTTGAAATCTATCATTTGTGATGATTGTATCATCAACTCTAGCACCCAGTGAGAATGAAAATGTTTTATAGTTTTTATCAAGTTTGGCAAAGAGGGCACTGTTTTTTGTATGTGTTTCATCAATACTGTTACCAAGGATCGCTCCTGAGACATTATTGCTGTACTCTCCTTTCCACATTCTGTTACTGCCATCAAGTCCTAATAAGAGTGTATATGTGTTTATATCAAAGGTATTTGAGAGTTTTAAGCCCTGCATCTTTGTCCACATGTGGTTTGTTTTGTTATTAGTCGGATTAAGTGCTGCATTTCTGTACTCTGTACTCATTGGATGATCAACATCTGAGTAATAGTACTGGATATTGAGATTTTTATAGCTGTTTGTAAGCTTGTCAATATTGTAAGCAATACTGTAAATATTTGAATCATCATAGATTGCATCCATCGGTGAGTTTGGATATAAGATATTATCACTTCTGTTGGCTGTTACACTCAGACGAAGTTCTTGATCTTTAAATGTAGCAATATTTGCCTTTGCCATCAGTGATTTTTTAGTATATGCCTGCATATCTTCATAAGCTCTTTGGTATTGGTTGCCAAGTGGAGCTTTTTTCTTTAGCTGATCAGCGAAGGTATCACCATTGCCATCTTTATACTGATCTGAAGATTCACTAGATGCTGCTATAGCTACTTTTACTCTTTGTGTACCTCCTGTAGCAGAAATACCGAACTTTTTATAGTTCCATGAACCAAAACCAAGGTTTACTGCTGCACTCTTTTTGTCACTTGCTTGTTTTGTATGGATCTTTACACCGCCACTGAGTGTTCCAAATGTTGTCACATCATAAGGACCTTCAATAACCTCGATGGTCTCAATTTGATGTGCCAGTATATGTGAGACTGGAGGATCCATTCTGTTTGGGCAGGCACCATACACTTTTGTACCATCTGCTGTTACAGTAATGTTATCACGTTTTTGTCCACGGATAAAAATATCATTAGCAATACCACTTCTTCGTGACATATCAATACTTGGAACTGCATTCTCCAAAGCTACTGCGACATCGGCAGAGGTTTGAGCCTTTTGTGCCACATCTGTTATGAGTGTAGATTCAATCGTTATGGGATCAAGTGTTACATCAGAAGCATACATAGATGCTATGGTTAAGAGAGAAAGAGGGATTATTTTTTTCATAGATATACCTTTAATAATTTTTGAGATACTATGAATGATAATAAAAGAAGTGTTACAAAAGTGTTAACTAATCTATCTTAGGTACAATTTTTTGTGAGTGTTACATCTTTAGCAAAGTTCATAGTAACACAGTGGAGTGATCCATGTTGACGAATAAGCACAGAACAATCGATGGCGATAATTTCATAAGAGGGAAATGTATCTCTAAAAATATTCAAAGCCTCTCTGTCTTGAGCAACATTATATGTAGGAACCAAGATGGCACCATTAACAAACAAAAAGTTTGCATAGGTAGCTGGAAGACGCTCTCCATCATAGTAGATAGCATCAGGAAAAGGAAGAGCAATGAGTTTGAGGGCTCTCTCTTTTGCTATCATCTGCAGCTCCTCTTGCATACGTTTGAGCTCTTGATAGTGCTCATCTTTTTCATCTGTGCATGTAACATACATGATAGTATCTTTTGAGATAAAGCGAGCGAGCGTATCTATGTGTGAGTCGGTATCATCTCCTGCTAGATATCCATGGTTGAGGTAGAGTATATGTTTTGCGCCAAAATACTCTTTGAGCTTTTGGGTGATTTGGATGTTGTTGAGCTGTGGGTTACGGTTTGGGTTGAGCATACAGGCTGTTGTTGTCAAGATGCTATCAACTCCGTTACTCTCAACTGCCCCTCCTTCTAAAACAAAGTCGATGCTCTGCAAAGGTACTCCGTAACATTTAGCTATGTTGCGTGAGAGCGCATTGTCTTTGTCTGCTTCAAACTTAGCGCCCCAGGCATTAAAGGTAAAGTCTAGAAGTTTTGTTTTTTCATCTTCACAAATGCTTAGTGCCGAACAATCTCTCGCCCAGGTGTCATCTGTAGTATACTCAACAAAAAAGAGGTTTGGATGGGGTGTGAAATACTTTTGAACAGCTGCTTTGTCATAAGCAACTACAAGACAGGGCTGGTAAGTGATAATGGTGTTGATGATGTTGACAAAACACTTCTGCGCTTCTTCTAGATACTCCGCCCAGTCAGTATCTGCGTGAGGGAAGATGATTTGTGTAAAACTTTGTGGCTCAAACTCTGCGATTAATTTTTTTGTCGGTAACATACTGTATAATTCCCTATGGCTTATATAACTCTCAAGAGACAACATTTTTTTCATAACTTAGATATTATTGCAAAACTTAGCAAAGGCAAAGATAAAATAGCCCTTGTTTTAAAAGACAATGCATATGGACACGGACTGTGTGAGATGGCTTCAATGGCTGCAGAGTACGGCATAAAGAGGGCAGTTGTGCGCAGTTATGATGAGGCTAGAATGGTTGCGGAGTTTTTTGACTATATTTTAGTTTTGGCAGATAGTCCAAAAGAGTATAGTGAGAAAATTCGATATACCATCAATGATATTGAGAGTATAGCGCATTTTGCAAAGGGAACAAAAGTTGAGCTCAAAGTAAATTCGGGAATGAATCGAAACGGCATAGAGCCAAGTGAACTTGAGCGTGCTTTTAAAAAGATAGCAGCTAAGGATCTTGTGCTAGAAGCGGTTTTTACGCACCATGCCTGTGCCGATGAGGCAGATGAGAGATACTATAAAATGCAAAAAGAGGCTTTTGAGAGTATTAAAAAAAGAGCCGAATCCTTAGCCACTCAGTATGGGTTTGCACCACTGCGTTATCACTCCTGTAACTCAGCAGCACTCTTTCGTGAGCGTGATTTTGATGAAGATATGGCACGAGTTGGCATCGCTGCGTATGGTTGTCTAGAGATGCCTAGGGGAGTAGATAGTGAGAGTAAAAAGCTTTTACCTGTTTTATCTCTCTATGCAAAAAGAATCTCACAGCGAAAACTCTCTAAAGATGATGCAGTTGGCTATGGTGCTACCTTTAAAGCAACAAAGGCATCTTGTGTCTCTAATTATGATTTTGGATATGCAGATGGTTTTTTACGCAGTGCTTCTGGGTCCTTTGTCACACCGCAAGGAGTGGCCTTAGCAGGTCGTATATCAATGGATAACAGCTCATTTATCAGTGATGAAGCGGAGCTGCTTGTTTTTGATGATGCCTCATCACTTGCAAAAGCAGCCAAGACTATAAGCTATGAGGTACTGACTTCGCTTAAGAGCTATCTGCATCGAAAGATTGTTTAAGAGCTTATCTTTACAATAGACTTCGCCATAAAAATAGCTCCGTCAATGCCAAGGAGTGCGAGCTCTTCTATCTCTGCTTCATCGCTAATTGGAACAAGGATCTTCGCATCAAAAAGATACTCCTGTGCAATGTTTTGAGCTGATTTTGCCAGCTCTTTTGGTACTATGATATAAGCAGCTTGCAGATTGTGTGCCAAGATAGCCTCAAGAAGCGTTGTAGCATAGATGCCATAGCTTAAGTTGTTTGCATTGCAGTAGTCTATGATGTCTTTGTCCTCAAGAACATTCTCTAGATATAAGAGTGAAGTTGGTGGTGTGTGTACAATCGCATCAACATCATTTATATGATAAAAAAGAGGTGACTCTACAAGAGGATGGCCAAAGAGCAGCATTATTTATACGCCTCGATACACTCACGTGAGCAGAAATACTTTCCATTGCTGAGTATACACTCACTCACTTCAACATAGACACCACACTCGGCACACTCTATCATGTCGTTTGCTTTGGGTGCATCTTTTTTTGTTTCATTTTTTTGCTGCTGTGATGGTTTGATAGAACGTTTTTTAAAAAACATTATATAAACAACAAAGATAACAGCTGCAAGTAGTAGTAATTTTAGTATCATAATTTTTCTCCAAGTAGTAGGTAGTGGCGATTTTCCCGCTCGATGATTTTATACTCAAGCCCCTGTGTATCAGCCACTTCATCAAAAACTTTCTCACCTTTGTAAAAGAGGAGTTTTGAATCTGGTGTTCTTAGGTGTTTGCTAAGTTCTAGTAGCATCTTTGTGTCTGTTACCGCGCGTGAGGTGATAAGCTCAAAAGGCTCACTCTCTACATCTTCTACACGTTTTTTGACAACTGTTACATTCTCAAGACCAAGGTCTGCTTTTATAAACTGTAGAAAGCTTGCTCGCTTTGTGAGTGGTTCTACAAGCATGACCTTTGTGTCTGGAAGTGCCATCGCAAGTATAAGTCCAGGAAATCCAGCACCTGTTCCAATGTCCAAAAGTGAATCTACTGCAGGTAAAAAGCTTACAGGGTAGAGCGAGTCAAAGATAAAAGCATCGAGTGTAGCCTCATCGCGCGCACCTGTTAGGTTGTGGATTTTATTCCATTTGTGAAGGTGCTCTTTGTATTTTTGAATATTGTGAAAGAAAGTATCTGGCAGAGGTACTCTGTTTTTTTCGATTTGGGTTTTTAAGTGCAAGCAACAATCCTTTTAAAAAAGGTATTTTAGCTGAAATCTGTCAATGTGTAAATCATGAGTAAAAAATAAAGTTGTTTTTTCCTATACTTTTTGCCTGATACATTGCATGATCTGCGTATTTGACAAGTGTCTCAGCATCATCACTGTCATTAGGGTAGATACTGATGCCGATACTGCAAGTAACAGTGAGCTCTTTGTCTCCGAGTTGTATAGGTACTTGCAGAGTTTGTACTAAAAGTTTAGCGATAGTAGCTATACTCTCTTTTGAATCAAAATCTTCAAGTAAGATCAAAAACTCATCACCGGCAAGACGTGCTACGGTATCACTCTCACGCACACATGCTTTTAAGCGTTTTGCAACTTCTATGAGCACATAGTCTCCGACTTCATGTCCGTAGGTATCATTGATCTCTTTAAAGTGGTCAAGATCAACAAAAAGCAGGGCAAACTTTGTTTGGTTCCTTTTTGCTTTGATGATGGCCTGTGCAAGTCTGTCATAAAAGAGAAATCTATTTGGCAGTTTTGTTAAGAGATCATAATGCGCTTGGTAGGAGAGGGCCTCTTTTTGCTTGAGGATCTCTTTTTGTGCCTGTTGGACATTGGAGATTTTGATATCAAAGACTACATAGGCATCTTTGTTTTCAAAATTGATTTTATGCATGAAAGACTGTACACCATAACTTGTTCCATCTTTACGTCTGTGCATCGAGATGTTCATTGCGTTATGCTGCGTGAGCATAACATCTTTAAAATGTTCTACCGTACTACTAAGTACCCTGGTATTTATGTCGTAAAAGTTCATCTCTTTAATCTCTTGGAGTGTATAACCAAGCTCCTCAATAGCTCCCTTGTTTGCATAGAGATACTTGTCTGTCTGACAGTCGACTATATAGATCTCTACTTGGGAGTTTTGCATGATGCTTGAGAGCTCTTGACTTTTTTGGAGTAGTTCAGAGAGTTCTTGTGTCTGTCTGTGTACTTCGTGCTCCAGTGACTCTTTTTGTTTTTTTAAAAGAGAAGTGAGAATCTCATTTCGTTGCTCATATAGATAGAGGAATATCATACTCAAAAGCAGGGGAATTGTGATGTAGATATATTCAAAGAGTGTATAGGAAGTATGGGCGATGCTCTCTAGTACTAAAATAGCCAAGATAGATATGGCAGAGAAAAACAGTCCGACTTTTTTACCCTTGAGAAAGAAGGCAGCCAGTATTAAAACAATATACCATGTAGTACCGATGATTCCGATGTTGCGAAAAGTAAAAGTGATAAGAAAGTAAAAGATTCCCAGTAAGATGGGAATCGTAGTATGAATCGATGTTTTAGAGTATCTCGCAGTTAAAATAGCTAAAAAAGAGATAAAAGCAGCTCCCAAGTCAATGTAAGCCTGTATGTAGACACCGCTCATATAACGCATCACAAAAAGAAGCAGTAACATCAGTACTATAATCGAGAGGATCGAATTTAATAAAATGAAATGAAGTCTTAGTTCATATTCATCTTGTGTAAACTCAAAACCACTAAGTAAAAAGTTTTTGAGATTCATTATATATCCTAGCTATCTATTGTACTGCAATCATCTGTAAAAAGCAACAAAAAGTGAAATTACAGTGAAAATACCTCAAATTTTGTTGCTCTGTGTTATAATGAATGAAAGGGGTATGTTATGACCAAGTTACATATTATCCACGCAATAGAATCTGCAGAAACCTACCATGAAGAGCAGCTCAACAAGGTGGCGATGCTACTAGATGGAAAAGATATAGAGAATCCTACACCGACAAATAAAGAGGAGTGTAACTTTGGAAAATGGCTTTATGGAGATGCAAAAGAGATTCAAAATATTTTGGGTCTGCAATTTTATGACAATATTGAACTTATGCACGGCTTTTGGCACAGTGAGTATCAAAAGATATATGAGATTTTTTATGATGTAGAGAAAAATTCTATCTTGAAATTTTTATTTGGGAATCGTAAAAATGTAAAACCGGAAATGTTGCAAAAAGCAAAAGAGTACTACAAAGAGCTTCAAGCAATTACCAAAAATCTGCTCAAAGCTCTTTATGTGTCCAAAAAGAGAGTTTTAGCGTTAAGTGAAAGCTTTTTTGTTTAAGAGAACAGTTTTTTCATTGCTGCAAAGAAGATTTTAAAAAGACCTTTGTTACCAACAAGATCGTCAATAAACTCATCATAAGTGACACCTTTTTCCTCTAAGAAACCACGAAGATATTTTTCACTCGCTTCCATGCCACCTTCTTTTTCAATCTCAAGCAGTTTTTGATAGATCGGTTCCATTGTATCAATAGCTTTTTGTGGTGCAGCTTTACGAAATGCAGTGTGTGAGATGATCTCATTTGTGATAGGATCTACTTTTGGTTGAAACTCTGTTACAACCCAGTAGTAGGAACCGTCTTTAGCAAGATTTTTTACAACAGCCATAATATTTTGTGCTTTGTTTATGCGATCCCACATCAGCTTGAAAACAACTTTTGGCATATCTGGATGGCGAATGATAGAGTGTGGTTTTCCAAGCAGTTCAGGTTCGGTATATCCAGATATCTCTACAAAGTAGTCATTACCATACTCAATAATGCCGTGTTTATCGGTTTTTGAAACGATATAGCGTTTAGGGTCCAGTTTGATTTGATTGTTTTTAGGTTCAGGACGTTGCATATTTTACTCTCCAAAAAATCACTTTTAGCAGTATTATATACTTTTATTTATTAATTTAAGAAATTTATGTAATAATACTCCTTAATAGATTATTAAAGATGAAATAAGGTTAAATAAGGCGATTAAAAATGACAAAATCAGATATGCTCAAAGCCATTGAATCAGCAGAAGCAGTGCATTTAGAACAGATGCAAAAGATAATAGCTGCAATATCAGGTGAAAAGGTTGAAAATCCTACTGCACTTGGTAAAATGGAGTGTGAGTGTGGTGTTTGGTTTTACTCAAATGAAGATATGATGAAAAGGATTCTCTCTCCACAACTCTTTGCAAGGCTTGATCAAGCACATGAGAAGTGGCATAAAGAGTATGTTTATATTCATGAGATGTTTTTTAAAGAGGAGAAAAAAGAGGGTTTTTTGTCAAAAATCATTAAAAGAAAACTTCCTAAAGAGATGTATGATAAGGCGAAGTACTACTACAAAGAGCTACAACTTGCAACAGATGAACTTCTTCATGCTTCTCTTTCGGCGAAACGAAGAATTATGGCCTTGCCTGATGCTAAGTTTGAGGAGTTAGAAGCGTAAGTATCTCCTCTGCTGGCACAGGCTTAGAGTAGTAGTACCCTTGAATAAAATGGCAGTTGTTCTCTAGAAGAAAATCTTTTTGTTCTTTTGTCTCAACACCTTCTGCAATAAGGCGTAGATTTAAACTTTTTCCAAGTGCAATAATTGCCTTGGTAATGGCAACATCTTCTTCATCATCAGGAATATCACGCACAAATGATTGGTCTATTTTTAGCTTGTTAAGCGGCAGTTTTTTAAGGTATGAGAGTGATGAATACCCTGTACCAAAGTCATCAATAGCTATCTCGATACCCATCTCACTTAAACGTTTGAGTTTTCTAATGGACTGTTCTGGATTACTCATCATCTGTCCTTCAGTAACTTCGAGTTCAAGCCATGAAGATTGAAAGTTATAATCTTTCATAGTTTGCAGTAGGTAGGTGATGAAGTGATTGTCACTGAGTTGACGCATAGAGAGGTTGAGTGCTAAGATTCCAGGATTTAGTCCCTGCTCATACCATCGTGAAAATTGTTGCATTGCTTTTTTCATAACAATCCTATCAATATCAATGATAAGACCATTCTCTTCAGCAAGTGGAATAAACTCAAAAGGCGGAATAATACCCATATGTGGATGTATCCATCGGACAAGTGCTTCCATGCCCGTAATTGTTTCGGTACTCGCATCATATTGAGGTTGGTAGTAAACAACAAACTCCTCTTCTTTAATTGCAGTACGCAGAGAGTTTTCCAACATTACTTTAGAGAGTGCCTCTTTTGTCATCTCCTCTGAGTAAAATTGAAAATTATTTCTTCCTTCATCTTTTGCTTTATACATTGCTGCATCTGCATATTTGATCAGGTCATCCATATTTGTAGCATCATCAGGGTAAAGAGCGATACCGATACTGGCTGAAATATGAAGGATATGGGTACCTATATGTATTGGTTCTTTCATTCTGTTTAAAATTTTTTGTGCGACAGTTGCAGCATTTTTTGGAACTTTTATGTCTTTAAGAATGACTGTAAACTCATCGCCTCCAAGACGAGAAAGTGTATCTTCCTCACGCAAAGAGTTTTTGAGTCGTTTGGCTGCTTCTATAAGTACTTCATCTCCAACATGATGTCCTAGAGAGTCATTGATCTTTTTAAACTGATCCAGGTCTATAAAAAAGAGAGCGAAGTTGTTGCGATGTCGAGTCGCTTCTATGATGCTGCGTTCAAGTCTCTCTTTAAAAAGTGTTCTGTTTGGTAAATCGGTAAGCATATCATGATGCGCTTGATAGCGAAGTTTTTTTGTCTGTTCTTCGAGAAGTTTTTGTGTCTCTTTTTTCTCTGTTATATCTTGAATATAGCCGATATAACCATCTATATGATTAACATGGTCACGTAAAAGACTCAAAGAGATGTCACAAATGATGGTAGAACCATCCTTTTTAAGCATAAAAATTTCCGCATTGAGTTTTTGCTCTTCATTTAAGATACTAAGCAGCTCATCAAGTGAAAATTCATTCTCAGGAGAGTAGAGTGCTTGAATATTTGCACCTTTGATTTCATCTTCAGTATAACCAAAAAGTTTGTAACTACCTTCATTCCAGGTTTTGATGTTCCCATAGATATCTGTTGCTATAACAGAGTCATGGATATGCTCTAAAATCTTTGCCTGTTTTTTATGTTGGAGTTCAAGTTCTATAGTTGGTGTTATATCGATATCAAAGATAACAAAAGAGTCTTTGTCTTTATATTTGAGTGTATGAATATAAGATTGTACATGGTAGTAAGAACCATCTTTTCTTTGGTGGACACTGCGATTGAGTACATGATTGCTTGAAAGAAGAATGTTTTTGAGTTGTTCGATTTCATCTGGTTTGAGATAAGGATTGACACTGCGGATATTCATTTGAAGCAGTTCTTCTTTTGTATAACCGAGGGAATCACAGGCCCCTTGATTGACATAGAGATAATCTAAAGTATCGATATCAACTATATAGATCTCATTAGATGAGTGTTCAAGAAGTTCTGCAAGCTCTTTAGCCTCTTTTTGTATCTGTATTATTCCCGTGATATCTTGAGTAGTTCCGATGATTTTAGATGGTTTACCTGCATCATCGTAGATCACTTCCCCTCTTACAAGTACCGTAATTGGAGTACCATCTTCTTTTTTGGTCTCTACTGTTAAAGAGACAACCTCCCCTGATTGTATGGCTTCTTGCAGTTTTTCATGTGCAAGGATACGGTTTTCTTCTGAGAGCCTGTCAAAAAAAGTGTTCATATTGACAGGTGTTCCCTCAGGTATGCCATAGATTTCATAGCTTCTTTTAGACCAGATGGATCTGTTGTTAACTAAGTCAATTTCCCATGAGCCCAAACCTGAAACACTTTCAAGCTCACGCAGAACATTTTCTCGGGCTTTGAGCTTTTTTAGGGCAGTTTTTGGATCGTCATTCTCTATGTCTATTGGCATTGGCTCTCTTTACAGTAGATGTCCCATCTCATCTCTTTTTACACCCAGGTAGTCTTTGTTATGTTCATTTGCAGGCATTATGATAGGAATACGCTCTACAATCTCTACACCACTGATAGAATTGACTTTATCGGGGTTGTTTGTCAGTAATTTTATCTTTTTAATATTAAAATGTTCTAAGATAAAAGTGACAATTTCGTAAGTTCTTTCATCTGCTGCAAAACCAAGCTGATGGTTTGCCTCTATGGTATTTAAGCCTTTGTCTTGAAGTGCGTAGGCATTTATCTTGTTCAAAAGACCGATGTTACGTCCCTCTTGGCGCAGGTATATAACCATACCACCCTCTTTGTCAATTAGACTAAGGGCATACTCCAGCTGATCTCTACAGT
>Ga0256843_1002399_pt1 | contig 13725 bp, 15 predicted proteins | sample AlvinellametaG_FD_191572 | JGI IMG/M metagenome (GOLD analysis project Ga0256843, IMG submission 191572) | Pompeii worm associated microbial communities from hydrothermal vent at the East Pacific Rise, Pacific Ocean - Alvinella | ecosystem: Host-associated > Annelida > Integument > Unclassified ... | reverse complement strand
TGAAAAGCTTGAGAGTATGATTGCAAAAAATAAAGAAAGAACAGAAATTCTTGAATATATTAAATCAAAAGGCTTTAAAAATATGTTTTATGATGGACTTGTAAAAGCGTTAAATGGAATAATCCCTCTTGAAGAAGTTTATAAGGTGGCAAAACTATGAAATATTATAAAGTTACATTTTTTTACAAAGGCAAACAAACAAGTACGGTTATAAAAGCGTTAAATAAGCCTGAAGCAATTATTGATGCAAAAAAAATGGGAAAAGGTCTTTTAATAAAAGTTGAAGAAATTCCTATGCCTTTTGAAGAGAGGCTTAAAAAACTTCAAGATATTATTCGCTCAAAATTTTTTAAAAGAAGTATCAATTACCCATCTTACATAGGTTCTATACGACAATTAGCGGTATTAATAAAAGCTGGTATTTCACTAAAAGATGCATTAGAAGATATTGGAGCAAATACAAAAGACCCATTAGTTAAAGAGTTATTTTTAAATGCTGCAGATGCGATTGATAGTGGTAAAAGTTTAACGGATGTTTTTGTTGATTATGAAGAGTATGTAGGTGGTATTTCTCTTGCAATGGTTAGACTTGGAGAGCAAACTGGTGATTTGGTTATGGCTCTTGAATATCTTGCTAACATTTATGAAAATATGTATGAAAACAGAAGAAAAATGATAAAAGCCCTTCGTTATCCAATTATTACATTAGTAGCAATTGCAGCGGCATTTGTATTTTTAATTTTATTAGTTGTGCCTAAGTTTAAAGCCATGTTTGAGCAGCTTCATGCTACATTACCGCTTCCTACAAGAATTTTGTTAGGAATTGAAAAAGTACTAACAGAATATGGTCTTTATGTTTTAATTGGAGTGATTTTAACTACATTAATTGTTATTTTCTTATATAAAACATCAATAAACTTTAAAAGAAAAGTTGACGCAATGCTATTAAAAGTTTATTTAATTAATAGAATTATTGAATATGCTTCACTTCATAGATTTTTATTAACTTTATCTTCTCTTTTAAGTTCTGGTATTCCACTACTTGATGCATTAAAAATTAGTGAGGGAATTATTTCAAATGAAGTTATAAAAGATAAAATAAAACATATTATTAAAGGTATCAATCAGGGTAGAAGCTTTACGGAAATGCTAAAAGAAGTGGACCTTGTAAACTTCGTAGCTCTTAGAATGATAAGTGCTGGTGAAGAATCAGGGGAGCTTGATACTATGCTTAAAAATGCTGCTAAATATTATGAAGATAGATTCCAAGATATTATTGATAACATGCAAGCGGCAATTGAGCCTATTATGCTTACAATTATTGGAGCATTAGTATTATTAATTGCGTTAGGTATTTTCTTGCCAATGTGGGATTTGGCAAGTGCGGCAAGAAATTTAGGCTAGTTACTTTTCAAACTCATCTAAAATATCATCTTCTTCTTTTTTTATTTTATAGTTTTGATATTTAGGATCTTTTGCTGCTTCGTCTAGTTCTTTTTTTAGTTTTTTGTATTCAATTCTAATATTCATAATAGCAGCTGCTACTCCCCAAAAAACTCCAAGCCACAAAAGCCATGGTTGGTTAAATGTGTTTTTCATCCAAATGCCAAGACCAATTCCCATAAGTATTGCTACAACAATGGAAATACCCAAAGAGAGCTTTTCAGCTCCCCATACGGTTTTTCCAACTTTTCCTTTTTTTTCTACATCCATTATTTACCTTTTCATTTTCACTTTTTTCATCACTTTCACTATTTTTACAATTTCCCCATCTTTTCCTCTTCTCTTCCTTCTCTTTACCTTTTCTTTTCACTCTTTCACTTAATTAAATCTCTTTAGCCACTTCTTCATAAGCTTTTATTGTGTTTTCAATATCATTATTATTCATAGGTGTACAGATAAATCCAGTCTCATATGCACTTGGAGCAAAATAAAAACCTTTTTTTAGCATTTTATTGTGAAATGCAGCATATCTTTTTGTATCAGAACTGTCAACTTCATCGAAGTTTTGAGGTAAAATCGGATTAAAGAAAAATCCAAACATGCTTCCAATAACATTATAGTTAAAGTCTATATTGTTTTTATCAGAAATTTCTTTCATACCTTGCATTAGTTTTTTTGCTTTTGCTTCAAGTGTTTTATAAATTTCTGGATTTTCTTTTAGTTTTTTAATTACAGCTAGTCCCGCACTCATAGCTACAGGATTTCCACTAAGAGTTCCTGCTTGATAAACTGGACCTACAGGTGAGAGTTTTTCCATAATTTCTTTTTTACCGGCAAATGCACCAACAGGCATACCACCACCTATTACTTTTCCAAAAGTTACAATATCAGCCTCAACTCCATAAATATCATAACTTCCTCTAAGACTAGCTCTAAATCCGCTCATAACTTCATCTAAAATTAAAACAGCTCCATAATGGTTACATAACTCTCTTAGTTCTTCTAAGAACTCTTTTTTTGCAGGAACTAAGCTCATATTACCTGCAATTGGTTCAATTATTACACATCCAACATCCCCTTTTTCAAAAGCTGCTTTTACACTATCTATGTTGTTGTATTCAGCTAAAAGTGTGTGTTTTGTAAAGTCAGCTGGAACTCCAGGGCTACTTGGTACACCAAAAGTTGCAGCACCGCTTCCGGCACTTACTAATAAACTATCACTGTGTCCATGATAACATCCAACAAATTTAATAATATCATCTTTTCCAGTGAATCCTCTTGCAAGTCTGATTGCACTCATTGTAGCTTCAGTACCAGAGTTTACAAATCTTATTAAATCAAGATGAGGGAATAGTTCTAGAACTTCTTTTGCAAGGTCCACTTCTACTTTTGTAGGAGCACCAAAGCTAACTCCTTTTTTTACAGCTTCAATAATAGCTTCTTGTGTATCGCTATCACAGTGTCCAAAAATCAATGGTCCCCAGCTTTGAATAAAATCTAGGTATTTATTGCCGTCTATATCATAAATATATGCACCTTCTCCTCTTTCAATAAACGGCGGCTCACCACCAACGCTTTTAAATGCTCTAACAGGTGAGTTAACACCTCCAACTATGTACTTATTAGCTTCACTGAAAATACTCATTTTTTCTCCCTTTTTTGTTACAATTATACAAAAAAAGGCTTGCAATGAAAATTGATGCAAAACTTATTCAAAGACTAGAAAACCTCTCAATGCTTGAAATCGAAGATAAAGAAAAAATGGCAAAAGATTTAGAAGAGATTGTTGAGTTTGTAGAAATGTTAAATGAATTAGATACTTCAAATATTGATGCTACTTTCTCAACTCTAAATAACCCAACACCTTTAAGAGAAGATGAACCAGTAAATAGTGGAATTATTGAAGATGTTTTAAAACACGCTCCAAAAGCAAAAGATGGATATTTTATAGTTCCTAAAATAATTGAATAAGGATTTTTATGTCTGCACCATACTCTTTAGAGCAGCTCTTACAAAGTGTAAAAGCTCACAAAGCCAGTGATTTACATCTAAATGCAAATGCTGAACCTATGCTTAGACTTGATGGGAAGTTAACTCCTCTAAAACTTCCCAAACTTACAAATGACCAAATTATTTCTCTTTGTTATTCAGTTTTGACTGATAAACAAAAAGCACTTTTAGAAGAAGAACTAGAACTTGATTTTTCTTTTGAAATACCTGGTATAGCAAGATTTAGGGCAAATTACTATTATGAAAGAGAAAATTTAGCAGCTGCTTTTAGGATTATTCCTCCAAAACCTGAAACATTAGATGATCTTGATGCACCACAGGTGTTTAAAAAATTAATAAAAAGAGAAAAAGGGCTTATTTTAGTAACAGGTCCTACAGGAAGCGGTAAATCTACAACACTTGCCGCTATGCTAAATGAAATAAACGATCATTATTATAAGCATATTATTACCATTGAAGACCCAATAGAATTTGTGCATGAGCACAAAAAATCACTTTTTTCACAAAGAGAAGTAGGGCGTGATACAAAATCATTTTTAAATGCATTAAGAGCATCTCTTAGGGAAGACCCAGATGTGATATTAATTGGTGAGATGAGGGATAAAGAAACAATTGGTGCGGCTATTACAGCAGCAGAAACTGGGCATTTGGTATTTGCAACACTTCACACAAACAGTGCCGATCAGACAATTAACAGAATTGTAAACGTATTCCCAGCTGAAGAGCAAGATCAAATAAGAACCCAACTTTCAATGGCGCTTGCGGCTGTAATTTCTCAAGTATTGCTTCCAAAAATTGGAGGTGGAAGAATTGCTGCTCATGAGATTATGATAAATAATCCAGCTATTTCTAATCTTATTCGTGAAAATAAAATTGCTCAGATTTACTCTCAAATGCAGTTAAACCAAGCAGGTACTGGAATGCAGACTATGAACCAGATTTTGGCTGATTATGTAAGAGCTCATTTAATCACAAAAGAAACAGCTATGGCTTATACTACTAAACCAGAAGAATTAAGGAAACTAATTGGAGTCTAAAGATTTATTGGTTAGTAGTTATGATTATGAATTGCCAGAACACTTAATTGCAAAATATCCTGTAACACCAAGAGATAGTGCAAAGCTTTTAGTGTATGACAGAAAAAAAGATAAAATTACTCATACAATTTTTAGGAATATTTTGGATTTTGTAGGGAATAAAAGATTTATTTTCAATAATACAAAAGTAATAAAAGCAAGAATTTACGGCAAAAAAGAAACAGGCGGTAAGGTTGAATTATTATTAAATAGACCAATTGAAGATAATAGATTTTTAGTATACATTAGAGGCAAAGTAAAAGTTGGCACAAAGCTTTTTTTTAATAAAAATTTAGTAGCAACTGTGCTTGAGTTGTTAGAAGATGGAAGCAGGGTGGTTAGCTTTCAATTACAAGAAAATGGACAATACAAAAATTTGGATTTTTTAGAACTTGTAAAAATATTGGATACTATTGGACATATTCCTCTTCCTCCTTATATAAAACGTGAAGATGAAAAAATAGATGAGGTTGAATATCAAACAGTATTTGCAAAAAAAGAAGGAGCTGTTGCTGCGCCTACTGCAAGCTTGCATTTTACAAAAGAACTTTTAGAAAAAATTGAAAAAAAAGCTTATCTTACACTTCATGTAGGAGCTGGAACTTTTAAGCCGGTTGAAGTTGAGGATATAAGAGAACATAAAATGCATAGTGAGTTTTTTGAAATTCCAAAAGAGACGGCTAAAATTTTAGATTCAAACGAAGAAATAGTTGCAGTTGGCACAACTTCAACTAGGACTATAGAATACTATGCCAGAACAAAAAAGCTCACAGGAGAGTGTGATTTATTTTTAAATCCTCTAAATCCTCCAATAAGAGTAAATCATCTTTTAACAAACTTTCATTTGCCAAAATCAACACTAATAATGCTAGTGGCAGCATTTATAGGCAGGGAAAAAACACTTGAGATTTATAATGAAGCAATAAAAAATAATTATAGATTTTATAGCTATGGAGATGCAATGTTAATAATATAAGGAGAAAATCTCCTTATTTTACGATTTGATCCACCCACATAGCAAATTGAAATTCTGGCAATGCTCCCATTACTCTGTCTATTTCTTGCCCATCTTTAAGTGCTACAATTGTAGGAATGCTTCTAATTCCATATTGTGCTGCAATTTGCGGAACTTCTTCAGTGTTTACTTTTAAAAAGTTTGCTTTTATAGGAAATTGGGCAGCTACTTTTTCAAATGTTGGTGCAAACATTTGGCATGGTCCACACCACGTAGCCCAAAAATCAATAATTACAGGTACACTTACACTATTTACAATTTTATTAAATTCATCAGCTGAGCTAATTTTTATAGGTTTATTATCAAGTAAGTTTCCTTTACATACTCCACAAACTGCTTTTTTATAGCTATCTTTTTTTGGTAATTTATTTAAACTCTTGCAATGTGGACATGCAATAATTACACTTTCCATACTTCCCCTCCATTATTTTTAGTGTGATTGTATCAAGTTTGTTTAATTTTGTCAATCATAGTTTGACTATTTTAGCACCATAACCACCCATATGAGAAGGTGCGTCTTTGAACTCTTTAACTAGTGGATGGTTTTTAAGTAATTCTGTAACACCTTTTGCCAAAATTCCTTTACCCATGCCATGATAAATCCATACTTCTTCAAGTCCTGCAAGAGCGGCTTTGTTTAGATATTCTTCCGTTTTTTCCAAAGCTTCTTCTAGTCTTAATCCATGTAAATCAAGCTTAATGTCAATTTTGTCTGGTTTTGGTTTATAGATTTTTGTCTCTTTTTTTATAGGTGCTAGATATGGTTCAAGAGCTGATTTAGAAATAAGTAGCTTTTTACCATCAAATTCAACTAGTGCGTTTTTGCCTTTAATTTCTAAAATAGTTCCTATTGAGTTTTTATATTTCACAACATCACCGGTTTTAAACTCTTTTTTGACTTCTTCTTTTTTGATGTTGATTGAGTTTCTGATTTTGTGAGCAGTGTTGAGTTTTCTGTGTGCATCGCTTACACTTTTGGCTTTTATTGCCTCTTTTGCGGCTTTTATTGCGGCGTTGTATTCGCGTAAAAGCTTTTCTTTTTCTTTTTCAATTTTTTCGTTAAATTCTTCTTTTTGGCGGATTAATGATTCTTTTAAAAGCTTAACATTTTCAAGCTCGCTTTCTAGTTCTTTTATTTTTTGTTTTTGTTCAAGTTCAAGTCTTGCACTTTTTTCAATTAACAAATCAAGTTTTTCAATATCATCTGAATACTCTTTTTTTGCTTTTTGGATGATATTTAGAGGAATTCCATATCTTTTAGCCGTTTCAAATGCGTAACTTTTTCCAATTGTGCCTTTTATAAATTCATAAGTTGGTTTTTGTTGTTTTTCATCATAAATTGCAGCTAAAAGCTCTACTTCTTCATATTCTGCAAGTAAGCTTGCAAGTCTTTTGTGGTGGGTTGTAATTACAATTTTGTTTTTTTTCATAAGTTCTTCAATTATTACTTTAAATAAACTTGCAGCTTCATTTGCATCAGTTCCAAGTTCTATTTCATCTACTCCAATTAGTAAATTTTCTTTATTAAATACTTCTTTGAATTCTTTAATTCTTCCAGCAAACGTTGATATGTCGTTTTTTACATTTTGAGGGTCGTCAATTATTGGGACTATATCTTTAAAGTGAGGAATAATTGAATTTTCTCTTATTTTCATAGGAAGCAAATACTTAGCCATAAATGCTGAGCTTAAGATAGATTTTAAAAGCATTGTTTTACCACCGGCATTTACCCCGGTAATAATCAGTACCTGTTTATCCCACTCAAGTGTGACTGGCTTACACTCATTAAGTGCCGGATGGCAAAATTCTCTTAGATACATTTTATTTGATTTTACAGGCATTATAAATTCTAAGTTTTCATTTTTTGCCATAAACACTCTTGCCTGAAGAGCGTCAAATTTATCAAATTCTGTATTAATAAATTCCAAAAACTTAACCCATTTTCTTAGTACGTTGCTAAAGTTTTTTGCAATTTCATATAATAGTTCTTCTTTTTTACTCTCAAGCTCATCAATTTGTTTTTTTAGTTTTTCTATTCCTCTAGGAAAAATATAAAAAAATCCTCCACCGCTTCTACCAAGAATTTCTGCATCCAAGACTTTGTTAAATCCGCCTCTAACTAGCAAACACTCTTCGCCTGAATGAAGGTGGATTTGTTTATCAACCAAAAACGGCTCAATTTTTTTAGAGTTTAAGTATTTATAAAGTTGTTGGCGGATTAGGGATTTTGTCTCTTTTATTTTTTCGTTTATAAAATCTATATCTTCAAATCCTACAACTTCACCTTTTTCGTTGTAGTGCTTTAGGATTTTTTCTAAATCATCAGGTATTTTTATCTTATCAAACCAATCACTCAAATCACTCCAGTTTCTTGATTTTAGATATTTGAAGTAGTTTATGATTTTTACAAATTCAAAAATTTGAAAATGGCTTAAATCCCCATATTTTTTTAGATGCATAAGTTCTGTGTCTAAATTTTTTACACTAGGAGGAGATTTAAAGTCTTTGTTTGATAGTTTATTTAGATATTCGTAATTTTTTCTAATATCTCCTGGGATAATATAGTCTTTTTCTCTTGCAAAAAGAGATGAGAGTTTGTTTATATATTCAACTAAATCTAGTTTATTTACCATTTGCTACCTTATAAAATTAATATATTCGTTTTTGTAATTTACATAGTTTTTTGCATTTTCATAGATTTTTTTTACTTCTTCATCAGTTAATTCCCTAACTACTTTGGCCGGACTTCCAAGTATTAGACTTCTTGGAGGAAATTTTTTTCCACCTGTTACCAATGCACCTGCTCCTACTATTGATTCTTCTCCAATTTCCGCCCCATCTAAAATTGTTGCACTCATACCTATAAGGCATGCATTTCCTATAGTACATCCATGCAACATTACTCTGTGCGCTATTGTTACATCATCACCTATAATTGTAGGAAATCCATCACCGATTTTCTTTTCTTTTTTGAAATGTGTTACATGTATCATACTCATATCTTGAATTGATGTTCTTTTTCCTATTTTGATGTAGTGTACATCTCCTCTTATTACACATCCAAACCACACACTTGAATCTTCTCCAATCTCCACATCTCCAATAATATCCGCACTTGGAGCTATCCAGGCACTTTTGTGGATTTTTGGGAAGTCATCTTTATAGCGTAAAATCATTATCTCTCCTTATTTCATTTTTTTAAGCTCTTCTATTTTGTCTCTTAGCATTGCCGCCTTTTCAAATTCAAGTGCTTTTGCCGCTTCTTGCATTTCTTTACGAAGTTTTGCAATTATTGCTTTTTTTTCTTTAGCAGGAATTTTATTTTTGTTTTTAAGCTCTTTGGCTATTGCTTCATACCCTTCTTCTTTTAGAGATTTATCAAGTTTTCTTACAACACTTTTTGGAGTTATTCCGTGAAGTTTATTGTATTCTTTTTGTTTTATTCTTCTTTTTATAGTTGTTTTTATAGCTCTATACATTGAGCCTGTGATTTTATCTTTTATTTTTTCCAATACTTCCAAGTCATCATCAATTATAATAGGCTCTTCAATCTTACTAGCAAACATTAAAACTTTTCCATTTACGTTTCTTGCAGCTCTACCCATTGTCTGAATTAAGCTAGTCTCACTTCTTAAAAATCCTTCTTTATCAGCATCCAAAATTGCAACAAGGCTGACTTCTGGCAAATCAAGCCCTTCTCTAAGTAGGTTAATACCTATTAGCATATCAAATTCGCCGCTTCTAAGACCTCTTATTATTTCATTTCTCTCAACTACGTCTATGTCGCTGTGCATATATTTTACTTTTAGTCCCATTTCAAGATAATATTTTTGAAGTTCTTCTGCCATTTTTTTTGTAAGGGTTGTAACTAATACTTTTTCGCCTCTACTTATTACTTCTTTTGCCCTGTCATACAATGTAGCTACCTGATCTTGGCTTGGTAAAAGTTCTACAATTGGATCAAGAAGACCTGTTGGACGGATGATTTGTTCAGCAACACATGTAGAAATTTCTAGTTCATATTCTCCTGGAGTTGCTGAAACAAAAAGATAATGAGGGGCTTTATTAATAAATTCATCAAACTTATATGGTCTATTATCAAGTGCGCTTGGAAGTCTAAAGCCATATTCCACAAGCACTTCTTTTCTAGCTCTATCTCCGTTATACATTCCGCGAAATTGAGGTAAGCTAACGTGGCTTTCATCTACAATTACAAGATAAGGTTTACCTTTTATTTCAAAATAATCAAGTAGTGAATAAGGAGTCTCCCCCGGTTTTTTGCCTGTTAAGTGTCTAGCGTAGTTTTCGATCCCTTTACATGTTCCTGTAGTTTCAAGCATTTCTAAATCAAACTCAGTTCTTTGTTTTAGACGTTGATATTCTATGATTTTGCCTTGTTCTTCAAATTCTTTTAGTCTTTGTTGTAATTCTTTTTCAATTGAGTTAATAGCCTCAGCAAGTCTATTTGCTCCAACAATAAATTGATTTGCCGCATAAATTGTAATTTCTTTTAAATCTTGTAATTTTTCATTTGTAATGTAATCAATTGTGTAGATTCTGTCTATTTCATCTCCAAAGAATTCAACTCTTATCACATCATCTTCAAAATATGTTGGGAAGATATCTATAACTTCACCTTGGACTCTAAAGTTTCCTCTCTCAAAGTATTTGTCATTTCTAGTATATCCCATAGATAATAATCTCATCATAAATTCACGTTGATTTATTTCATCTCCAACCGCAATTTTTGCAACCATTTTTTTGTATTCTAGAGGGTTACCAAGTCCATAAAGAGCTGATACTGAAGCAACTACAATTACATCATCATATTCAAGCAAACTTGCCGTTGCACTAACTCTTAGTCTCTCAAGTTCAGCATTAATTGAGCTATCTTTTTCTATAAACAAATCCTGTCTTGGAAGGTATGCTTCTGGCTGATAGTAATCATAATAACTTATAAAATATTCCACGTGATTTTCAGGAAAAAACTCTTTAAATTCACTATAAAGTTGTGCTGCTAAAGTTTTATTGTGAGTAAGTATTAGAGTTGGAATTTGAAGTCTCTCAATAATATTTGCCATAGTAAATGTTTTACCGCTACCTGTAACACCAATAAGAGTATTGTATCTACTCCCATTTTTTATGCAACTACTTAATTTTTCAATAGCCTGAGGCTGATCGCCTGTTGGTTTGAATTTTGAATTTAATTTGAACAAAGCTCTCCTTTTTATTATAATTATATCAAATCACCCAAAAGGACTAATATGGATTTACTTGCAAAATTAAATGAAAAAATAGAAGGCTTAATTCAAAAGTATGAAGAAGCAATTAAAGAAAACGAAAAACTAAATACAGAAATTGCCAACTTAAAACAAGAACTTGAACAAAAAGATAGCGAACTGCTTGAATGTAAAGAGCAAATGGCGCTTAAAGAAATAGAACTTGAAGAAGTAGTGGCAAAAATCGAATCAATTCTTGGAAAGTAGATGAAAAAAAGAATATCCCTATCTGTAATGGGGGAGAAGTTTGAAATAGAACTTGATGAAGAGTTTTTTGAATATGTCAAAGAGGATTTGTTAAAAATCCAAAACCCAACTCCAAGAGAGCTTCTTTTTTTGATATTACAAAAAAACAAAAAAGAGTACGAAAAAGATAAAGAAATAAAAAAAATAATCGATAATGTTGAAAATTTTTTACAGAGGAAAAAATGAAAAAATCTTTTACTATGCTTGAGCTTATTTTTGTAGTTGTAGTGTTAGGTATACTTGCTGCTATTGCAATACCAAAATTTTTTGGCGTTGCACAACATGCACATGAAGCAAATTTAGTTTCTTTTGTTAAGACTTTAAATAGAACAACTGGTGAAGATTTGTGGGGATTAAGTATAAGTAATGGTCATCATGGTAGTATTAAAATTTATTCTTCAATTTTAGAACATATTAATGTTCCAGAAGAATTAAATACAACTGATATTAATTTAAGTAATTGCGGAACAGGTATATATGCTCCTGTTGCTTATGCGACGAGAGAAACTGCAGGGAAAAATTATGTTATTTTATGTAAAGATGGTACTGATATAACTGCTCCATATTTTAAACTAATTAGATTAGAAGATAATAAAACATTAGTTTCAAGAGATTAAAAAAAGTAAAATTTTTGTAAGATTTTTAATAAAAAATTAAAAAATGTCATTTTAATGTCGATTTTTATGTGGTATAATTTAGAAAAAGAAATGAAGGAGTTTCAAAATGAAAAAAGCGTTTACAATGATTGAACTGATTTTCGTAATTGTTATTTTAGGAATTTTAGCTGCAGTTGCATTACCAAAATTTTTAGGAGTAGCTAATCAAGCTCATGAAAGCAATTTAAAAAGCTTTACAGGTACATTAAATAGAAGTGTAGGGCCAACTGTATGGAGTAAAGCTATTTCGATTAATGGAACTGGAAGTGTTACTGCATTAACTGGAAGTGATCAAAATTTATCAACATATGTTGATATTCCAAAAGAATTTACTCAACGTGATGCAAACTTAACTAGTGATTGTAACGATTCTACTACACCTCATGTTATTTTAACTGCAAATAAAAATGTTGCAGGTAATACTTATGCAGTAGTATGTAAAGATGGAAATTCTGCAAATAGTTTAAAATTTGGATTAATTAAAGTAAATGGAAACACAGAACCATCAGTTGGTACTGCTGTTACTTCAGTACAAGGTGACTGTATAGCAGGAGAATGTCAATAATTTAATTGAGGCTTTTTGCCTCATTTTTTATGTTTTTTAATAGGGGGTTTTATTGAAAAAGTCTTTTACAATGATGGAACTTATTTTTGTAATAGTAATTATTGGGATACTATCTGCAGTAGCGCTTCCTAGGTTATTTACAGGTGTATCTGATGCAAAGCTTGCAAAAGCAAAAACTCAGATTGCAACAATAAGAAGTGGAATCTCTTCTATGTATTCAAAAAATATTCTAGCTGGCCAGAGTGATAAATGTCCTGAACTTGAAGATACTTATGGAGGTGGAGAAGTATTTGAAAAAGTTGTACATCCACCAATTAAAGAACAACAACAAGATGTTAGTTGGAGATGGGTAAGTGGTACAGCAAGTGATAATCAAATAAGTTATGAACTAAAAATTGAAGATGAAAACACTACTTTTACATATGAAAAAAATGCATCAAAAGCTTGTCCTTTTACATGTAATTCTTCAGATGATTTATGTAAAAAACTAACTCAATGAGATTTTACGAAGTAGCAATACTAAATACTCCTAATATCTTTACTTATCAATCAGAAAAAGCTTATAAAAAAGGCGATGTTGTTAAAGTAGAGATTAAAAGCAAAGAAAAGCTAGGTTTAGTTATTAAAGAAGTACAAAGACCTAAATTTGAGTGTAAAGAAATTAAAGAAAAAGTTTATGAATTTAATGAAAAATATTTAAAGATTATTGAATTTATAAGTCTTTACTATTTTGCACCAATTGGAATTAGTGCCTCACTTTTTTATTTTGGAAAAGAATCTGAAATAAAAGAGACAAAAATACCAAAACTCAATTTATCATTAACTCCAAAACAACAAGAAGCTTTTGAGTTTTTGGATAAAGAGGATGTAAGCATCTTATTTGGAGATACAGGAAGTGGAAAGACAGAAATATACATAAAGCTTATAGAAAAGACTCTAAATCAAAACAAATCCGCACTTTTTTTACTGCCTGAAATTGCTATAACCTCTCAAATGGAAAAAAGACTAAAAAAACATTTTGGCAATAGTGTAGCTATTTGGCATAGCAAGGTTACAAAAAAAACAAAAGAAAAAATAATCTCAGGTCTTGCTTCAAAAGAGATAAAGTTGATTGCTGGTGCTAGGAGTGCTTTGTTTTTGCCATTTAAAGATTTGGGGCTTATTATTGTAGATGAAGAGCATGATGATAGTTATAAATCAGAACAGATTCCAAAATATAACGCAAAAGATTTGGCAATTTTCTTTGGCAAAACATTAAATGCAAAGGTTGTGCTTGGAAGTGCAACACCTCTAGTAAGTGATTTGTATAAGTTTCCTCATTTTAGGTTAAAAGGCACTTTTTACAACACTAAAAAAACAAGATTCTTTAGAGAAAGCTTTGATGAGTTTACAATAAATAAAATTAAAGAAAAACTAGATAAAAACAAACAAGTGA